>Ga0255336_100311_pt1 | contig 91831 bp, 64 predicted proteins | sample MeOH1_35cm_T3_17_FD_189102 | JGI IMG/M metagenome (GOLD analysis project Ga0255336, IMG submission 189102) | Sandy soil microbial communities from University of British Columbia, Vancouver, Canada - MeOH1_35cm_T3_179 | ecosystem: Engineered > Artificial ecosystem > Sand microcosm > Unclassified ... | reverse complement strand
CTGGTGTTTGTGGGCACAGGCCACACCATGTAGGGGATGGCCGTGATCCTGCTAGTCACCGAAGAGTTTCCGCTGCCGTTGCCGGAGCTGTCGGGGACGCCTTCGTCGCCGTAGGCCGCATAGAGATAGAGCGTGTGCAGGCCGGTGCTCCGTGTGGGAGTGGGCAACGTGAAGGTCGCGGGAGAGCTGCCTGCAGAGGCTCGGCTCCAGGGGCCGACGCCGTTGTCGACCTGGTAGTAGAGCGCGGTGATAGGAGGATCGGCGGCTGTAGTGCCGGAGTATGCGGCAGAGGCGGCAAAGGCATCGGTCACGGACGCGGTGATGGTCGGTGCCGTGTTGGCGGTGGTGTAAGGCGTGCCGCGGGTCGTGTCCGCCGCAGCAATCAGCAGAGGATCGTCGGCTGGCCCGGATGCGTTGATGGAGATGGGCACGGTCTGCTTACCCTGGGTTCCGTCGGAGTCGATCACCGAGACGGTGGTATCGCCTCCGTTGGCAACGTAGACCTGGTTGGTTATGGGGTTGATGGCCACGGCAGCGGGAGCTTTTCCGGTGGCGAGGGTGGCGGTGACGGTGTGGGTGGATCCGTCGATGACCGAGATCGTGCCTCCGCCTTTGTTGATGACATAGACCTGATGGGTCGCCGGATTGATGGCTAGGGCGGCGGGAGAGGCCCCGACGTTGATCGGGTCGGACACCTTGCCGGATTCATCGATCATCATGATGGACTTGCTGCCGTAGTTGGCGACATAGACGGTGTTCGTGACGGGGTCGAGGGCGAGAGCCCAGGGATTGGTCCCTACAGTGAGTGTGTCGGCCACTGCCTGCGATGCGCCATCAATGATGGAGACGGACTTGCTGCCTTCGTTGGCGACGTAGACCCGGTTGGACTGCTCGTTGATAACGAGGGCCCAGGGGCTGGTTCCCACGGCCAGGGTTGCGGTGACAGCATTGGTATAGCCGTCGATGACGGAGACGGATTTATCACCGAAGTTGGTGACGTAGATGGTGTTGGTCTGCGAGTTCACGGCGATGGCCGTGGGATTGGTCCCGACGGTGACCTTCGCAACGGCGGTGTCGGAGGCTCCGTCGATGACGGTGACGGTGCCGTCGCCATAGTTGGCGACATAGATCTGGTTGGTCAGGGGATCGAGGGTAATCGCCCAGGGATCGGCACCGGCGGCGACGGTGGCGGCGACGGTATCGTTGGAGCCGTCTATGACGGTGACCGTGCCGGTCTCGTTGGCGACATAAATCTTATTGGTCACGGGATTCAGGGCGGCGGCCCAGGCGGACTTTCCAGCGGTGAGGGTGCTGGTCTCGTTGGTACCCCCTTGGATGACGGTGACGGTGCCGCTGGTCTTGTTGGCGATGTATGCCTTGTTCGTGAGCGGATTGACGACGAGAGCCGTGGGCGCGGCTCCGGTGGTGACGGTTGCGACCGCGTTTGTGGCTCCGCTAATGACCGAGATGTTTTTTGCACTGAAGTTCGCGACGTACGCCGTGTTGGTGGCCGGATTGACGGCGACTCCAAGCGGACCTGCCCCGACCCCAACCGTCGAGGTCTTGTTGCTCGCCCCGTCGATCACCGTCACCGAATTACTGGAAGAGTTCGAGACATAGATCTGATTCGTCACGGCGTTTACGGCAATCGCAGCCGGGGCCGTTCCTGTGGTGACTGTGGCGCTGACGCTGTGCGAGGCTCCGTCGATGACGGAGACGGTGGAACCGCCCCTGTTGGCAACATAGATATGGTTGGTCGCGGGGTTCACCGCGATCGCCCAGGGGGTGCTGCCGACGGAGACGGTTGCTGTGCTGCCGGTGGCTCCGTCGATCGCGGTCACGGTATTGTCGCCTTCGTTGATGGCGTAAATCTGGTTGGTGATGGGGTTCAGGTCGATCCCGAACGGGGTGTTGCCGGCGGGGATGGTCGAGAGGACACCCTGGGTCGACCCGTCGATCACGGTCACGGAACTGCCGGCCGAGTTGGCAACGTAGATCCGGTTGGTAACGGGATTGACGACCACGGCGACAGGCCTGCTTCCAACCGGCACACTCTTCGTCGTGTTGGTGGCTCCGTCGATAACGGTCACAGAGGCGCTGTTGGAATTGACGACATAGATCTGGTTCGTCAGGGAGTTGATTGCCACGGCCGAGGGTGCGTTACCGACGGGAATGGTGGCGGTCACCGTATTCGTTGCCCCATCGATGACAGAGACGGTGGCATTATTACGATTCGCGGTATAGATCTGATTCGTCGCAGGGTTGACAGCCACGGCATAGGGGGTGCCTCCCACTGTAACGGTAGAGGTCACTGCATTCGTGATGCCGTTGACGACCGAGACCGAGTTCGAGGTGGTGTCCTGATTGGCGACATAGATGGTATTGGTTACGGGGTTGACGGCCACGGCATAAGGCTTGGTACCGACGGCGAGTCTCGCGGTAGCCACCTGTCCCCGGGCCGACGTGGCGCACAGGAGCAGAAGGGAGAAGAGTGCAGTGGCGACGAGGAGCGTCCGCAGGAGAGATCCCCTGCGGACGGCACCGGTACTCAAACCAGGGAGAAAGGCAAATGGAAACAGGTTAGACATGGTCCTCAACCTTATTTAAGGAATGCAAGGTGGATCCTTACAGTGCAGGTGAAACCGCTCACCTGCACTCGCTCCAAACTGATTGAGTTGGGCTCGTTTAGAAGTATCAGTCTTCCGGAGAGCCTCCAAAGCAATTCACGGCGACGTCTCCGATACACCTGGCAAGGGCCTAGAGATCAATGATTTACACATTCTTCACGGGTGGCGATACAGTGAATGGAGTGTTTCAATCGCTACTTCTAAGAGCGTGAGAAGGAGATAGCGACCCAATGGACTCAACCGGGTGCGAGCCGCGGGAAGTCGACGATTCCAAAAGTCGAACCCGGACCGCGCATCTCTTCGTACAAAGTAGCCCCTAGATCGACTGGCGCATGTTTGAGGCGACATCGCTTTGTGTCCGTGCGAGACGCTTTTTTGATTGCCAGATTCTAGCGTGTTTATCCGCCCGGTCCGCGCATAGTCTGTGGTGTCTGGATGCTAGCGCCGTTACGGATACAACCTAGCTCGGAAAGTCGATTCCGACGGAAAACCCTAAGTTCCCGAGGGCACAAAATTCGGATGCGACGGCACAGAGGGCACAGAATACCCGTTTGTATGATATTGCAGGGCCATAAATGGCGGCTAAGTACCTGTATCGCCATGTGGTTAACAGATCCGCTCCCTGGAAGCCGCGGGTTGCAGGACCTTCTGCAACGAAGCATTCGACCAAATCTACATCTTTCCGAGAGGCGTTCGCTAACGAAGACCCAGTCCGAGTCGGCGGCATACATCGTTACCGCCCTCCACGACTGGAGCTCGCACAACGTCAGGTCATCCAGAGGACAGGCTGCTTCGAGACCTCCGACTTGCAGCCACCGATGGCCTCATCAACCACCGGTCGCTGCACATCGGCCAAGCCGGTCTCAAAGTTGATATCTATCCACTTCAGACCTGTCGCCTCGCTTACGCGCAACCTGGTTGTGGCGCAGATCGTGACCACGGTCCCCTAGCGATCCGGCACCTTCCATACAGCGTCCCCGAGCCTTAGGTTAGAGAATTAGCTAGAGATACCAGGGAATGTTAATCACCATGATGCGCTGATTCCCTCTGACAAGAAGAAGCAGCTTCAACAATTGAGCCCGCTGATTGTGGAGTGGAGTCTCCCACCAGTGTTTGACGACGAGTTCCGGCACGAGGACGGCGATCTGACGGTCTGGATGGTCGCGCTCGACCTTCAGAATGTGCTCGACGAGCGGTATGATGACGAACCGGTAGGGTGAGGAGAGAAGTATCAGTTCGGGAACGACTTTCCCTGACTCGCGCAAAGGCGCAGCGACATTCTGTTGCCACATCTGCCGCACCTCGTCACAGCACTCCTCAGCGTCAACGTGGACAGCCTGAACCTGGTCACTGATCTTCAAAGCGAAGCGCAGACCCTTTTCGGTGATGCGGGACCATCGGTCGAGCGGAACAATGACGAAAGGCTCAACAAGATTTTCGACGCGCATAGGGCAATCGACGGCGATTTGGCGCCCGACACGATCGTAATGGCGTTTGACGGCGCTCATCGTAATAATGAGCGCCGGAACGAGGATCGCAGTGATCCATGCGCCTTCGGTGAACTTGGCGACAAGTACAACGACAAGTGTGATGCCAGTAGCGATGGCGCCCACACCGTTAATGACCATGCGCCGCACCATCCCATGACCGCCTTCACGCTTCCAATGGACCACCATTCCCGCTTGCGATAGCGTGAAGGCCAGGAAGGCGCCGATGGCAAAAAGAGGAATCAAGCGATCGGTCACGCCATCGAAGACAATCAGCAGTAGCGCAGTGAATCCGACCAGCGCAACGATTCCATGGGAGTACAGCAGACGACGCCCGCGGACCTTGAATACGTGTGGCAGATAGTCGCGGAGCGCAATGGCGCGGGTAAGACGCGGGAAGTCGGCGAATGATGTGTTCGCCGAAAGAGCAAGCACCGCGAGAATCGAGCCAATAGTGAGATAGTAAAACCAATTGCGGCCCATGACGGCAGCTGTCAGTTGAGAAAGGATGCTCTGGTAACCAGGGGCACCGGGATCAGTAGCGCCGATCCCGTAGGCGCGACACAACAAAGCGATGCCAGCCAGGAAAACCATGAGCAGAACAATGATCATCGTGAGCGTTCGCTTGGCGTTCTTCTGCGTAGGCTCGCGAAAGGCGTTGACTCCGTTCGAGACAGCCTCGACTCCGGTCATCGCGGTGCATCCACTGGCAAAGACTTTGGCTAGAAGCCAGAGAGAGAGCATCGATGTGCTGACGGGAAGGTGTGGAGGCTGGATAATTGGGATCGGATGTCCCCCGGTTGCGAAAACGCGCGCCGCTCCTACAGAGATCACAAGCAGGAGCGTGCCGACGAACAGGTACGTGGGAATAAGAAAGACGGTACCGGTGTCTTTGACTCCGCGCACGTTGATAAGGGTGAGGACGAGCAGGATTGCGAGGCAGAGTGCGAGCGTGTGGGGTTGGAGTACCGGAAAAGCGGAAACCAACGCCCCAACCCCTGCGGAAATGCCGACGGCTGCGTTGAGGATGTAGTCAATCATCAACGCAGCAGCGGCTAGCAGGCCAGCGTTCGCGCCGAGGTTCTCAGACGCGACTGTGTAGCTGCCGCCTCCGTGGGGATAGGCGTCGATGGTCTGCAGGTAGGAGATGAAGACGATGACGAGCAGGCCGAGGATGGCGCAGCTAATGGGTACGATGTGCTGAATGCCCGCTAAACCAAGCGGGATAAGAAGCGTAAGAGCGGCCTCAGGACCGTAGGCCGCCGAACTGAGTGCATCAAGGCCGAAGACGGGAATGCCAGCGATCGGACCGATGTGCTCAGCACGCTCTTCAGAGGTTGCGAGCGGTCTACCGACGAGAAAATCGAAGAACGACATGCATACGCTTTCGGTTGGCTAGGAGGATGAGGAACTTCAATGTCTCTTGCGCGATTCACGACACAGACTGACAAAGGCATAGACCAGAAATCCGACTCCCGGTAAGACAATGACGACAAGGATTACATCTATAAGCACGAGCCTTCCGTCGAAATTTCCTCCCTCATTTGATCTGATCTTGCGTAAAGATTCCGTAAGAGCGTTAGATAAAACCCGAGTGGTTTAGCTGGCGCTCGGTTGCAAATTCTTCGGAAACCGCTGCTTTTTCTCCATCAGCCGTGCTTCTGCGCCTTCGCAGCCAGAGTTGGACCGAGCGTCCGTACCAGGCGCATCAAAGGGGGGAAGAACATCAGTCAGATGCCCTATGCTTCGCGAAAGCGATAGCCAACATAGCTACCAGAACGTCAAATAGCTTGCCTGTTTCCTGGTGAACGAACACCTCCAATGAGCGAGACTCCGTTCAGGATGCTGAGACATACGAACAGTAGCATTCTTCTCAGAATTCGTGGCGTGGATTTAGTCCAGTGTGCGCGTATAAATGCGGCCAATATCGTGCCCCTCAAAAGCTCTCTACCGCTCGTACTCTGACACGATTACCTCATCGCTATAGACCGGCATAGTAGTCGTATCCCTGTTCATGCCAATAATCCCGCGGCCTCTCGTTCGTGTAAGTGATTCGGCCAATCTGTTTGATCTGCTTAATGCCGTACTTGAGCGGGGTCACAAGGCGAAGAGGAGCACCGTGGTCCGGTGTCAGTGGTTGACCGTTCAATTCACAGGCAAGCAATGTCTGCGGATGCAGAGCCACCTGACGTTCGATACCCACGTAATACTGGCCATCCGGCGTCTCGAAGCCGACGTACTCCGGAAGGTCCGTCACAAATTCAGCAGAATAGAGTTGACTGGCGCTCCCGATGTGCGGCGGGAACGCTGTGAGAAAGTCGCGCAGACGCACTCCACCCCAGTAAACAATCTCGCTCCAGCCCTCAATGCATTTGAACTCCGTGACCATCTCGACGTAGGGGAGCTTCTTCACATCTGCCATCGTGAGTAGTAGCCCAGGAATATTTTGATGGGTCTTCTCTGGCATCTCCATCGGTTTCATGCTCACATCAGCACCTTTGGCATCGTCCTCATGTGTAACCAACTTCTTTGCAGACACGCCGGTATCGGCCTCATCCGACTCTGTGGTCGACGGGCTCGTTCCGTACATCCAGGAGGTGACGTCTTTGCTGTACTGCGCATAAGAAGCTGGGCGCTCAACGCCGATGAGCTGAAGCCTCCAGTCCTCGATCTTCAGGTCCGCGAGTCCGATGTCTCCATTGCGACGGAAGGATGGGACTGCTTTCGATCGCTCATACTCCGGCGCGCGCGTTCCCTCTCGAAATAGCCCTCGTGCGATTGCGGCGTTGAAGTCCAATACTTTGCGGAAAGGCGCGTTGAGGCCATCGATCCGGGACCAACCATTGATCCATTTCCAGAGACCGCTGCCTATCGTGGCTGCGGCTCCAGCAACCAGTAGACTACGGCGAATACGGCGACGGATTTCTCCGGATTCAACGTCCAGGGGTGTCTTGTCCATTGGAGACCTCCTCGTGTTTAACCGCCTCGACAGGCACAACCTGATATCCGATAAGCATGGCGCGAAAGTTATTCCATCCTGCGCAGATAACCTGTGCGACGTGCATCAGGAAGAAGCCAACATAGGAGAGTGTCAGCCAGGAATGGAACCACCGCGCCATCTCATAACCGCCGAACAGGGCCGTGATGAGATGGAGTTGAGTTGGCTTATAGATAGCGAGTCCGGTCAGCAGCGAACCCAACCCCATCAAAACGACTCCTGTGTACGCGATACGTTGCGCATCATTGAATTTCTGTTTCGGTAATGGAAGCTTGCTGAGACCAAGATCGTGCAGCACGACATGAACAGCCCCAACAAGCGAGTGTCTGGTCGGGACTAAATTGCGCCACTCCCCTGAGAGGACGGTATAGAGGACATAAGCGCATCTGAACTACCAACAATTTCCTCAAACATCGACGCCTGGTCAATCTTTTCCTTCAGGGCTAAATTCTCCTGATACAACTGATCGCGTAGTTTCCTGACTTCTTCAAAAGCCTTCCTTCGTTCTTCTTCTGCTTGTTTACGCTCGTCAATGTCCCATAGCAGACCATACCAACGAATAATCTCGCCAGCTTCATCACGGAGCGATCGGACACGACACTGGTGCCACCGATAGATTCCGTCGTGCCGGAGAAGGCGGAACTCATCCTCGTTTGGAGTAGCTGCGCTCAGAAAGTGCCTCAATTGCTCTGCTTTGCTTCAATTTCATCCGGATGCCACACGCAGGTCAGGTCTTGCAGTTCATCGAGTGTCTTACCGCAATAGCTAAGGATTTGCTGATTGCAAAAATCGACCGTCCCATCAGGAAGCATTGTCCAGACCAACCCAGGCAGGACTTCAAGGGTGAGTTTCAAGCTCTGTTCGCTACGCCTTAACTGCAACTCCACTTGACGAGTTGCAGTGATATCCGTCACCGCACTGATGTACTCAAGATTGTCCGGATCATCCTTAGTTGCATTTGCTACGACGTGGAGATATTTCACTGTTCCGTCGGACATCAACAAGCGGTGCTCCAGATCAACTGTTGTCCTTACGCTCGACACCAGATCGATAGTCTTCTGAACTGAATCTCTATCATCGGGATGAACACGTTGCAATACCAGGTTTATGGTCGGCTTAATCGCCAGTCGTAGTCAAAGATACGGAAAGTTTCCTCCGATCAGACAAGCTCTCCAGTCAATACTCTCCAACCAAAACTTCCAGTCTTGCTAAGCCTTTGCGCCTCCGCCAGATATGCCCTGCTCCGCCGAAGTTCATCTATAGCCTGGCTGTCTGCGGCTGCGATAGACTTGAATTTCATAGTGCGATCTCCTTAATAAGCAGCTGAACGCCGCTGATGGATGGAATTACCTGTCGGCGGAGACGAGGAGAGACTTGCCTGATACGAGGAGTCTGACGCGCTTAAGATGCAGACCAATCCCCATAAACCTTTAGAAATAGCTCTCGTATCGCTTCCGAACTTCGGACAGATCGGAGACACGAAGACGCTTGAGCGTCTTCATAAAGACAAGAGCTAGATCAGATTCTTAGGATTGTGATGGAAGAGGTTGGAACTTCGCTCGGAGGCCGATCTGGCAACTCTAGATGTGTGGTCGAGGAGGCCACCATTGCGAGAGAAAAGGTCTCCAACGCCGGAAGGTGCAAAGGCAACAGAGTCGGAGAAAGATGTTGTACTTCTTTTACATCCGCCTCATTCTGCTTCTCCATTTTCTTGCAGCACGAATGTTTTGCTGCCATATTCGAGTCACACTGTCCAGCCATTTGCTGGCAGCATGCCCTTTCGGCAGAGTTCATTCGAACATCCGGCACCAAACACTCCGCCCCTGCTGCCGCAACAAGCAGGAAGAGAATCAAAGAGGCGGCGATTCGGTGGAATAGCTTCATAGAAAGATAGACAAATCCCTACGCTTGCTTAGAGTCGCCTCCGCTTAAAAGGTTACATATAGTCTTAGTCTTCCGTGAAATGCCATGGGCGGTAGGAAGCCGCCTGCCGCGCAGTATCGATGACCGGTACAGGCCAGAAACAAGGCCGTAGTTGCGGTCGCTCGCAAGCTCGCTGTTTGCTCCACCACATCTGGATTGCGCAGGAGCCATATATGCCTTTCTACGAAGTGGCCGCTTGAGGTCTGATGATGTTAGTCCGGTTGCAATTGTCCCGTCTTCAAGATTTACCGGCAGACACAAATGGCCTCGAAGGCTACTCGGATGACTTGTTTGCAATCCGGAAGCTTAGGGTGCAGAAGTTGCGGATTGCGAGTAAGGTCGGGCATCTTTTCCAGCGGCCCAAGTCTTATTGGGAGTCGCACCCATTACGAAGTGCAGCTCGCCACCCGCCAAAATCTCTTCGTGTGTGAGGTAACTGTGATCGAGGGCCTTCCCATTCAGAGTGACCGACTCCACGTAAATGTTCTCATCAGAAAAATCAGCAGTTGTGATGTGGAATGCTTTGCCGTTGGGCAAATGAAGCGTGACGGAGTCTACGAAGGGGCGGCCGATGACGTATTGGTTTGAAGCGGGAGCTACCGGGTAAAAGCCCATCGCCGTAAAAAGCAGCCATGCCGACATCTGTCCAAGGTCATCATTGCCTACCAACCCATCAGGGGCAGGTCGGTATTGCGAATCGACAATCTGTTTTAAGCGAGCCTGCGTACGCCACGGCGCGCCGGCAAAGTTATAGAGATAAGCCATGTGGTGGCTAGGCTCGTTGCCGTGTATGTACTGACCTATCATGCCCGCGATGTCGTCGATGTCAGCGTACCGTTTTGGATCGACTTTCGCATCGAAGGTCTCGTCGAGCCGGGCGATAAATCGTTTATCACCACCGAGCAAGTCAATCATCCTGGCCTCATCCTGCGGCTGATAGAAGCTGTATTGCCAGGAGTTACCTTCTGTGAAACCACTCTTCGCTCCGGCTTGCGCTGGATCGAATGGAAAGCGGAACTGGCCGTTTGCGAGACGCGGCTGAATGAAACCGCCTTCAGGTGTCGCCTGTGGGTTGAAGGTGTTTTGCCAGTTGCGAGCACGCTTTTTGAAGACGTTCGCTACATCATGGCGCCCCAGTTTGTGCGCCATGCGCGCAATGGTCCAGTCATCAAAGGCATACTCGACAGTCTTTGAAGCAGCTTCGGAGTCATTGTCCGCCGGGACGTAGCCGAGCTTCATGTACTCACCGAGGTTTCCATATTGAGCATTGGTGGCACTGGCAAGCATCGCATCGAGTGCAGCGTTTGCGTCGAAGCCGCTCACACCTTTCATGTAGGCATCGGCGATCTCGGGTACGGCGTGATAGCCAATCATGCACCAGGTTTCAAGCCCTTGGAACTGCCAAATGGGCAAGATACCGAAAGGGCTTTCCTGTTGCGACGAGAGCATGGAGCGAATGAGATCTGTAGTACGCGCCGGAGGCTCGAGCAATGTCATCAAAGGCTGCTCGGCACGATAGGTATCCCAAAGTGATAGCGAAGAGACGAAGTGGAAGCCGTCTGCATGATGAACGGCATTATCAGGACCGCGATAGCTACCATCAGCGTCCATCGCAAGCGATGGTGCAAGCAGGGCATGGTAGAGAGCGGTATAGAGGCTCCTTTCCATTGCAGCTGGAGCGTGGAGGTCGAGGCGTGCAAGTTCATGCTCCCAGACAGTACGAACCTGAGTGCGAATTGCATCGAAATCGGCCGCAGGCGCTTCGGTCTGAAGATTGGCAATAGCGTTGTCCTCGCTCGTCGGTGAGAGCGCGACACGAATGACAACAGACGCAGTGGGCTGTCCGAGATCAAAGACAGCCACCAATCCGCGGCCCTGGATGGCCTGCGCAGTGGTTGGCTGACCGGTGAGTGGCGAGCCGCCTGGTGGCGTAAAGCCGCGGTATTCCACAGGCTCAGACTCTTTGTCGTAAAAAGTGTGTCCCGAAAGTGGAACTGAGAGGCGCATGGCAAAGAAAAGCTGTCGCGCGGGTGCCCATCCACGTGTCATGCGCATTCCGGTAATGGTGCCATCCGGCCGGATGCGCAGGGAAGACCAGAGCACCTTACCGGGATAGTTATAGATGGAGGATCGAAGATCCATCAGAAGGTGTGCCTGCTTACCAGCAGGGAAGGTGTAGCGATGGACCCCAACGCGCGGTGTAGCCGTCAGCTCGGCGCGAATCTTGTAGTCGTCAAGAATGACGGAGTAGTAGCCAGGCTCGGCATGTTCGGTGGCATGGCTGAAGCGCGAGCGATAGCCAGAGTCCGGGGAGGCCGGATCTCCGGGCTCGAGCCTCACAGTTCCTGCAACGGGTTGAATCAGGAAATCACCGAGATCAGAATGTCCCGCTCCTGAGAAGTGGGTATGCGAAAAGCCTAAAATGGTAGCGTCGTTGTATCGATAGCCGGCAGCCCATTTGTAGCTTTCCCGAAAATTGCGGATCTGAGTGTCCGGGCTAAGCTGCACCATCCCGAAAGGTGAAGCTGCACCCGGAAATGTGTGACCGTCTGGACCAGTACCAATGAAGGGATCAACGGCGCGATAGGCAGCGCTCTGCCCAAAAGCAAGACTTGCTGCGAGAACAGTGGCAATCAATAAAGTAGAACGCAAAGATACCAGCATGGCGTGCATCGATTGTATGCGTTCGACAGGCAACACGCCCCGCCAGGTCCATTCATACGTTCGACGTTCAATCAGGCCATCCCCTGAGTAACTCCCATCCACCTACCTCTCTATAGAGGGCGACCGTTGGCAGTTGAATATGTACCCAACGGGGAAAGGCCAAATCCTTCACGCGCGATGACGGGTTCGACCCGATTGTCGTTAGAACACAAGCGCATCTGCTGTAAATCGCAAAGGAATTTGGTGATCAGGTAGCAGCGAATGATGGCTAATATCCAGAGCGACTGTTTTCCAGTTCCGTTTTGCCGATCCACATACTTTTAGTACACAGATTCCCACATCGCATTCAAGAATAAAACAATTCTCTTACATGCAAAATCTCTATTGACAGAGACAATCCGTCTTCCCTACGCTGTTGAACGATTTTTCATCAATGAATTATCTCGTTCGCAGAAGAAAGGTTGACTTTCCCTATGCTCTCTACCCTCCATACCTCGATGAGGAGCCTCGACCATCTGTCCGTAGCGCTCTTTTTTGTGATCATTCTTTTCACGCCTCACACATTGGCCCAGATCTCTTCCTCCGCCGTCCATGGGAACGTTCGTGACGAAACAGGCGCTGCTGTCCCCAAAGCTATTGTTACCCTACGTAATACTGCAACTACTGTCGAGCGTAGCTCACTCACCAATGACGATGGTAATTATTCTTTTCCAAGTGTTACGCCAGGCCGCTATACGCTGCGTATCTCCGCGACTTCGTTTCAAACCGAGCAAATCAACGCCTTCGACATCGCCATCGACCAAGTGATCGCCCTGAACTCCACCCTGCGACCAGGTGATGTAAAGATTGCCGTCGAAGTTGAAGCTGAGGGCGTGCAGATAGAAAGCTCTACCTCACAGCTTGGCACCGTGATGGAGCAGAAGAAGGTACAGGACCTTCCGCTGAATGGACGCAACTTCACTCAGCTTTTGACGCTGACGCCTGGTGCCACGCCGGTCACCGTCGGCCAGGCAGGCACTAGCACGACCGCCATTACGGCTGGCTCTGCCTACTCCTTTCCCTCCATCAACGGCCAGCCCAATCGCTCCACCCTCTACCTGGTCGACGGCATGAATGACAACAACGCCTGGTTCAATGCCTACGCTGTCGCCCCGGTCGTCGATGCGATCCAGGAGTTCAAGGTCAACTCCCACAACGACGCCCAGTACGGCCAGGTCACCGGTGGCGTTGTCAACGTCGCGACCAAGTCCGGCACCAACGCCTACCATGGCAGCATCTGGGAGTTCATCCGCAACAACGCCTTCGACGCCCGGCCGTACTTCCCCGCACTCTCGGTCTACCACCTCAACCAGTTCGGCGGCGTCTTCGGAGGCCCGCTCAGCATCCCGAAGCTTTACGACGGGCGCAATAAGACCTTCGTCTTTTTCTCCTACGAAGGCACCCGCTACAGCAAAGGCAACGGCATCTACTTCCTCCAGCCCACTGCCGCCCAGCTTGGCGAGAGCACCTGGGGCGGACCGCAGGATCTCGGCTTCGGCGACTTCAGCACAGGAACCACTGGTGTCTCCGGCTGCGCCGACAAGACAACCACCAGCACTGCCGCCTGCCAACTCTACGACCCCACCATCGCCAACAGCGCCTCTAACCGCCCAGCCTTTGTCGGCAACCAAATTCCGATCTCCAAGATAGACCCGCGCTCCGTGGCTATCATTCACAAGATCTTTTCGGCTCCAGTCACTATTCCCGGATTCGCCCCCACCCAGTACAACGGCGTCATCACAACTCCAACGACGCAGACCAGCCATAACTACAGCGCCCGCCTCGATCAGCACATCGGCGACAAAGATTTCATCTTCTTCCGCTACAGCGGCATCAAGCTGACGACCATCCAGCCCGGCAATCTGCCTCACCTGATCGGGCTGAACGCTCTTCCGTCTGAGCAATACGGAGCCAGTTGGCTACATGTTCTGAATGCCAGGACCAGCATCCAGGTGCAGTATGCAAGAACGCACGTCGGCAACGAGGCGTCCACTCTGTACGATTTCGGCAACCAGGATTTGATCGGAACCTTTGGTGTCGATCCTTCTTTCTCCAGCTATGTAGGCAGCGTAAGTCTCTTTCCTGCACTCTCCCTCACCGGCTACTTCAACGCCGGTGAAAGCAATACCCCTGCCAGAAACCTCTCCAGCATCCATGAATACAGAGGACAGGTCATCCATACCTTCGGTCGTCACCAGATCTCCTGGGGTGGAGGCTGGGACCAGGTCAACTTCGAGCAGTACCAGCGCAACGGCTCGATCACCTTCAACGGCGCTACAACGGGAAACTTCACCGGCAATCCCGGGTCCACCGTCGCCTCCGGCCAGTCCGCGCAATCCGGAAACGGTCTCGCCAGCTTCCTGCTCAACTATCCTTCGAACTTCAACTTCCGCAACGTGCTCATTACCGAGCGTCCCGGCGGCATCGCTTCCGCCTTCGTGCAGGATGCCTTCCGGATGACGCCGGACCTGACCATCAACATTGGCGTCCGCTACGACCGCTCCGTTACTCCACAGTTCGGCACCGACGCCACCATCGGCCAGCAAGGCTCCATCGAGACCGGCGACTTCGACTTCACCACCGGCAAGTACATCATCCAGGTGGCACCTCCCCTCTGCTCCGTGCGAGGACACGCTCCGTGCCTGCCCTCAGCCAACCTTCCACCCAACGTCGTTATCTCGCCCAACCGGAAAATCATGAAGGGCACCAAGACAAACGTCGGTCCGCGCTTCGGTATTGCCTACAGTGTTACTCCGAAGCTGGCTCTGCGCGCCAGCTTCGGCATCACCTTCGACAACTGGTCCGCGGTCATCCAGCTACCTCAAAACTTCCAGGGCTCCTGGCCCGATGTGGGTACGCGCGCCCTCGATAACACTAATGCTCCCGGAACCTCCTACACTTCTTCGCAAAACCCCTTCGGCTCAGGTTCCGGAACTCTGCCCGCCGCCACGCCCTTCGATGCCAGCAACGTCAACTACTTCGTCGACCCCAACATCAAGAATCCCTACTCCGAGCAGTGGAACCTCGGCATCGAGCAGCAGCTCAGTAACTCCACCGTCTTTTCGCTCAACTATGTCGGCTCGCAGGGGCACCGCACCGACATCGGAGGCTACACCAACATTGGACAGCCCGGCCCTGGAGCCTCCTTCGCCGCCCGCCGCGCCGCCGGAACCGCTGGCCAACCCTTCCCCTACACCGTCCCCAACCGCTGGGACACATCCAACGGCAACTCCAACTACAACAGCCTGCAGGCTTCGCTCCTTCGGCAGTTCCGTAACGGTCTGGGCTACACTGTCGCATACACTTGGAGCAAAGCCATCGACTCGGGCCAGTCCGGCTGGTTCGGTGTAGAAGGCAGCAACCTTCAGAACCGCTATGACCTCCGCGGAAGCCGCAGCGTCTCCGCATACGACATCCCACACATACTCGCTGTCGGTATCAACGGAGAGCTTCCCTTCGGTAAGGGCCGCCGCTATTACACCGGCAACCGCTTCGCCGACTTCGTTTTGGGAGGCTGGCAGGTCAACACGATCTTCACCGTCCGTTCCGGCCAGCCTTTCACCATCAATGCAGCCGGGGATATCGCCAACGTCGGCAACGGCAGCACCTACGAGCGCGCGAACCTGGTCGGCAATCCCGCGCTGGAGAACGCCTCCGCGGCGAAGTGGTTCAACACCGCTGCCTTCGCTACGCCGGCCAATGGAACCTACGGCAACTCCAGTCGCAACATGTTGCGCACGCAGAGTCTCTGGAACCTCGACACCTCGGTCTTCCGCTCGTTCCCCATCTACCGCGAGATGAACCTTACCTTCCGTGCGGAGAGCTTCAACGTAGCCAATCACCCCACTCTCGGCACTCCAGGAAACACCATTACCTCACCCGCTACCTTCGGCGTCGTCACTAGTGTCGTCGGCAACCAGAGACTGATGCAGTTCGCTGCGAAGATCAGCTTCTAGGGAGTCAGACCAGCAAGACCCAATAAGCCTGCGCATTGTCTTTGCGCAGGCTTATTGGGTCTTCACAAGTAGGATTTGCGTCCCATAGTCTTATCAAACTTGGGGCTGCGACATCTTTGGCGAAGCGTCGCAGCCTTCTGTGGTTTTGGCATGGCCGCCGTGGCCAACCGTTACTCCTGCACTTCTAACCGAGACTTTCGATCCGTCTAGTTGGTTAGAAGTGGATTCTTAGAACAAATTCCATGGTGCGAGGATCGGTAGTGCTGGTGACCTGTCCAAAGGCGTTCTTGAACGCACCAGTTGTCGGGTCGAAGTTGGGTTGATAGGAACCATCTGCCTGCTGAGCACCGAGCGTCGCACTGGTAGTAGAACCGATCACGAAGGGTGACAAGTGGTTCGGAGCGTTGAACATCTCGGCGCGGAACTCCATTCCAATCTGTTCGTGAATCGCAATGTTCTTCTGCAACGCTACGTCCCAGTTGTTGAACAGTGGTCCCCTGATAGCATCGTAGCCAAGATTCCCATAGGTTCCCGGCGCCGGTGCACGGAAGGCAGCGGGGTTCAGATACTGCTTCCCGTCGCCGGTATGAGAGTAGGGGTCGCCAACCAGGTTCGGGCGCTGTGCAACGTTGGCTGTTGTAACCAGATTGCCTGCAACTGATAGGCCAGAAGGTTGAATGACGTTAATGGGTAGACCGCTCGAGATACGAGTAATGCCCGAGAGCTGCCAACCGCCGATCGTCTGCTTATACCACTCGTGCTCATTCTGCCAGAACGGGATGGGATAGACATAGCTCGCAACTAAGATCTTCGGTTGGTTGTAGCTTGCCGGACCGTAATCGGCGTGGAGGTTGGTGCTGTCCTGCGGCTGGTAATCGAAGCTGGAACCGTTGGTCAGCGCTTTGGACCAGGTCCAGGAGACTGTGGCGATGCCGTTCTTACCAAAGCGGGACTGCATACGTATCTGCATCGAGTTGTAGCTCGCTTGTGCACCGTTGGTGTACTGGTAGATTTCGCCGTAGCCCTTGTAAGGACGCAGGGCGTTACGTTGCGTAATTGTTGGATTGGCCTGCTCGGTACCAGCAGGTGCCTGGTTGAGGTTCTTGCGGTAGGTGAGGTTCGTGGAACTTGAACCTACATAGTTAATTTCAAGAGAAGTGTTGTTAAGCAGCTTCTGCTGTATTCCGATGCTGTAGCTGTGAATCCGCGGGGGTGCAAGGTTGCGTGCTGCCGAATTGCCGATGTTTGTCGGAGCCGCACTGACACCGATGCTGCCCAGGCTATCAGCATTGCCGGCACTTGCGAGGTTGGCGACTGCGGTAAACGGAAGCTGGGAAGCTGCACCATAGATGTAGTTGCCTTCGACGCGTTCGTAGGAGATGCCGTAGCCGCCATGCAGAACAGTCTCCTGCTTGCCGCTCAAGTCATAGGCAAATCCAACGCGTGGAGCGAAGGTGTTATAGACGTTGTTGATGAGACCGGAGGGCAAGTTGTGAAACAGCGCCTGCACCTGTGGGTTGTTATAGACGGACGGAGCAACGACCTGTTTGGCTTTGTCTGAGAAGCCGGTACCTGGCAGGACGAGACCATTGTATGGAGCAGGATTGGAGGTAATGACACCGGTTGTCGGGCTAATGGTCGCAGCCCGCGTCGGGTCGTAGGAGCCAGGATCGAAGAAGGCAGTATTGTTGGGCCAGCTGTAGATCGGCGGCATATACTGCCAGCGTAGCCCAAGGTTCAAGGTAAGTCGGCGATTCACAGTCCAATCGTCCTGCACGTAAGTTTCGAACTGCATAAAGCGAGCTTGAATCTGCGGGATGTTGCTGCCTTCGGTGTATTGAGCGAAGTTCCCTTGTACTAGATTGCTAAGCGTCTCTGCCGGTGTCGAGCCAGAGAAAGTAAAGGCGCCGTTCAACTGTGGCGGTGCAGTCTGATTCTTACGAGCTCGCCAGAAGTATGCGCCGACCTTGAGTGTGTGATTGCCCAGTACGTGCGAGAAGTCATCCTTCAGTGCATAAATGCGTTGGTAGTTATCGAACTGCCGGGGAGTTACGCCAGGATTGCCAAACCCATTGAGTGTGATCTGCGGGATCATGGATGACGCGTTGTACAGGGTCGCGTATGTCAAACCGTAGTCGGAACGATTGATTGACCTGTTGCCGAACTGTGGATTCGCCCGGATGTTTCCTCCCTCATTGATGATATTTCCAGAGTAGGAACCCACCGCGGTGTTGACGGTCTTCGAATCGAAGGTGTGCGTCCAGGATACAGAGGTTGTGAGACCCGGGATGGTTCGGTCGTAGATGACAAAGTTGGTCGGATTGCCGACGTTCAATACGTTGTCGTGAACGAAATGACCGCTGATTGTGTTCTTTTCATTCAGGTTGTAATCGATCTTGAACAGGTACTCCGACTGGTTGTTGTTCCCCAGACTTAGATAGCGGTAGTTACCGCTGGGGTCCTGCAGGACGGATGCGGCTAAAGCGCGACCAGTTGCGCTCGATGGGCCGGTGCGAATGGCATTCGCAATGGCTGCCGGCGTAGGAACCGTTACGTTCGTTACGGTTGAGGTACGCAGGCGCTTGTACTCCTGCGCGGCAAAGAAAAAGAGTTTCTCCCTGTTTTTGTTGAAAACGCCGGGAATCCAGATGGGACCACCGATGGTGTAGCCGAAGTCGTTATAGCGTAACGGAGCCTTGATTGGAGCCTGGCTGTACGAGCTGATGGCGCGGAAGGGATAGGCCTGAATCGCATCGTTACGGATGTACTCGTACGCGCTGCCATGGAAGTCGCGGCCACCGCTCTTGATTGCGACTGAGACGGTCGCACCAGAGGTGCCACCGTAGCTAGCGTCGTAGCTGGATGCAACATTACGGAACTGCTGCAGTGAGTCTGGTGAGATGTTAACAAAGTTGTTGCCGCCACCACCGTTGTCCTTGTTGTCGACGCCATCAATGAAGTAGTTCGCGGAATCCGTACGGATACCATTGACCGACTGCGAGTTGCCATTTACGCCGTAAGTTCCGAAGATGGCGAAGCCGCTGGCAACGGTTTGCGAGACGCCGGGCTGCAGCGTCAGAAGCTGAACATAGTTGCGTCCGTTCAATTGGATCTGCGTGGCTTCTGTGCTTGTGATGACGCCGCCTATCTCAGCGCTTGTGGTTTGGATCGCGACCACCCCGGCTTGCACCTCAACGGACTCAGTGGCCTGGCCGACGGCAAGTTGCACCGGAACGTCCGGCTTGCCACCGATGTCGACATTGACGCCAGCTAGCACTGATTTCTTAAAGCCATTCACGGTGGTCGTAATCGTATAAACGCCCACAGGAACGTTAAGGACGGTAAAGTTGCCATCGGCGTTGGACTTTACGGTCCGACTGATACCGGTAGCCTCGTTGGTAACAACAATATCCGCCTGTGGCACTGCAGCCCCGGTAGGATCAGTGACGGTACCCGTAATCTGCTGCCTATCTACGGATTGAGCGAAGATCAAACCGATTGGCACGATCAAAAAAAACCATAAAACGAGAAAGCTTCGCTTCATAACGCCCCCTAAAGTTTCGATTCAAGTGCATAGTGCATCTTTGTGCTGACATCTCATCTTCCTGAAGTTCTCTTCAGTCAGGTTTATGTATGATTTAATACGCGACGTGAAATATATGAACGAAGATGCAAGGATGTCAACAAAAATGTCTCTGGATTTGTTGTTGTATATGCGCATCCACTTACCGGGATGTAGACATGGGCAAAAAAGACTTTCAACTCCGCCCCTTTGATGCCCCCGGAAATTGATTCGATCCGGCCGCGCAGGAGATCGGCCTGACATCTTATTCTGTGCCCACAAACAAATTCCCGACCGGAGTTTGCCGAAACAAGTTGCTTATCCTGCCCCTGATCAATATCCACATCCACTAAGGAAAGATGTTCCGGAATTCCCTTGTGGATCAGGCCATCTCTGAAGCGAGACTGAGTCTGAGATTGAGGTGCACAAATAGCTCAGCGTAACCCTTCTCGGATATTTTCAGTGGTCTGCTGGTAAGACAATAACAGTGCGGATGAGATCCAGTTGCCGAATAAAGATGAAGGACCAGGAATACCTCTGAAAGTGGTGAGGTGTTATCACTCTCTCCGGGATGGCCAGATGACCTGGAAGTAAGAGACTTACGGCTTCCAGACGATTGATCCGCAAAAATACGTAAGGTCGAGACGTACCTACAGCACAGTTTCCTGGTGGCGGCAGCTTAACCCTCTGCGTCCGATCGAGAACTAATGCAACGCCACGTAGTTGAATCCAGAACCAGCTTAATATCGCTTGAGATGTGGTCCTGCCGTGTGTAGAGCGACAAACTGCAGTCGTGGGTGGCCGTTAAATCCAGCCAATTACGCCGAGATGTAGACTCACTGGTACAAAACGGGGCCGGACATTCCATTCCAGTGAATATCCAATTGCGGGAGAGGCCGCTCGATCTTCTCTTCTCTGAAACGTTGAACTATCTGAAGATAAAGATCACTACGCAGCTTCGGAAAACCAAGCACACCTTTGACTGTCCATGCCCGGAGCGAGAGCGTAATCGAACCTTGTCCAAGCTCGGTGAGAATGACCTCAGGTGCTGGATTATCGAGGACATCGACGTGAGCACTTGCCAAGGTGAGCAATACCTGAACTACCTGTTCAAGATCGCTTCCATCAGCGATAGAAACGGGAATCGATACCCGTATCTTCCGATCGCTGGCAGTCCAGTTAAGGATGTCTTTGGTGACGAACTCAGTGTTAGGGATCATCAGGAGCGCGTTATCTGCGGTCTTGATCCAGGAGCAACGAGTTCCAATCCGCACCACTTCTCCGGCTTTATTTCCGAATTCGATCTCATCGCCGATTCGTATCGGTTGTTCTATGAGGAGAATAAGTCCTGCGATCAGATTGGCGGCCAAAGACTGAAGACCAAATCCAATGCCCACCCCAAGGCTGCCACCGAGAATGATCAGGGTACTAGTGTTGATCCTCTCAACGTGGATTCCGATGAAAATTCCTACTACATAGATAAAGAATGAGACGACACGCGAAATGACATATTGCTGGTGCTCTCCAAAATCATCGTTGCGGCTTGTAACGATCCGAATGAAATAACGAGAGAGGCGAGAAAGAAGAGACAATAAAACTAAAAACAGTAAAACCTTAATCAGAAACCAGATCCGGACTGGATTACCACCGACATAGAACAGCGTTTTTCTCAGGGGAACAGGACCGTCTTCGCTGAATATTCCAAACAACGCAGGATGCAACCTGTATTCCCGCCATGCGCTCAGGACGAACAGACCACAGAACAAACCTCCAATCGCAATGTAAAGCCTGCTCGCCGCCGAGATGCGTATCAATCAATATCTCCCAGTGCCAGATGTAGGCGTCAGCAACATTAGTCTTTCTTCCGGTTGCGATGCGGGGATCGTAAGATGGTTTCTTCCGAATAGAAATTCTCGAGCATGAGTTTGCTTATGCAACATTCTTTCTCTATTTGTTTGTTCATTCTTGTGTGACCGTCAGGCTCGCGAGATAAGTTTTTATTGAGTCAGAAGCATGACGGACTCTTTCCTGCTCAATACGATCCAGACTCTGCATTCTGCTTATGGTCCATCCCTGCCGGCTTACATCGACAGGAACGCCAAATACTCCTTTCATATCGAAAACATCGCCCGAGAGAAATACTTGTCCGTGCAACGGATGTGGAGTATCGGAAAGAGATGCACTGAGAAACCGGAGTGTTGCGTTTGCCGTGGCGTTTGGAGTGGACTGCATCGTGCGCCACGTGATCAATGGTTGCACGAATATTCGAGCGTCGGGAAGCTCCCGTCTCGTAGCTTCATAAGCCTCGTTGATTCGCCCTAACTGTATGAGATCCAACACTTGAGATTTCAGATGGGCCACTCGCCGCTCTAACGGGCTTGCAGCGCTTAGTTCCCTAATTCGTTCTAATTCATGCATTATGTGTGGATTGGGTCTGGCAAGTTTGACACTACTCCATAGTGGAACCATTGCCTGTCCATGTTCCCCGAGGACTGAAGCCGCAACGGTATCCCGACTTATGCCTAAATCATGCGCAATTGCTCGACCGAGTATCGATCCTGAAGAATGCCCATCGTGTCTATTGCAGTGCTTCGTTAGAACACCAGAAGGTGACCGACGATCATGTCATCGTGAAAGTGGCTTCTTTCTAGACATCGAACCAGCGCGATTAATCGCTATCACGAGGATCATGCGCGAAAGAGACTGCGCCTTATCCAGAATGCTACTTTTACAAGCCCGATAAGCGCCGGGACTTCGATCAATGGGCCGACTACCCCAACGAACGCCTCCCCTGAATTCAATCCAAATACAGCTACCGCTACTGCAATTGCCAATTCAAAATTATTACCGGCAGCAGTAAATGAGAGCGTCGCAGACTGCGCATAATTAGCGCCCAACCGCTTTCCCATCCAAAAGCTGACCAAAAACATAACGAGGAAGTAGACGACCAGTGGTACGGCGATCTTCACTACGTCCAAGGGTAGCCGCACAATCAAATCACCCTTGAGAGAGAACATCACCAGGATGGTGAATAGCAGAGCAATCAAGGTGAGCGGACTGATGAATGGCACAAACCGTGCACGATACCATTCCTCGCCCTTGGCTCCGATGAGTACGTATCGAGTCAGGAATCCCGCGGCAAATGGCACGCCGAGGTACAGCCCCACACTCTTCGCAATCTGCCCAATGCCAATTTGCACGATGCTCCCCTGGAGGCCTAACCACTTAGGCAAGACAGTCAAGAACACCCATGCATACAGACTGTAGAAAATCACCTGAAAGACGCTGTTGATTGCGACCAGACCAGCAACATAATCGGTATCCCCCTCAGCCAGCTCATTCCAGACCAGCACCATCGCAATGCAGCGAGCCAGACCGATCAAGATCAGGCCTCGCATATAGGCTGGTTCACCGCGCAGAAAAACCACGGCAAGAACGAACATCAGCACCGGACCAATAAGCCAGTTCTGTACCAGAGACAAGCTGAGCACGCGCCTGTTACGGAAGACCTCTCCCAACTTCTCATAGCGAACCTTCGCCAACGGCGGAAACATCATAACAATGAGGCCGATGGCAATAGGTATATTCGTCGTCCCGATCTGGAAGCGATTGACGAAGGCTGCAGAACTGGGAACAAAGTGCCCGATGCTCACACCTGCTGCCATGGCAAGAAATATCCAGAGCGTGAGGAAACGGTCCAGAAAAGAAAGTCCCTTTCGCTGAGTCGGAGTGCAAACACGACCTTGCGCAGTTATTGAAGTCATCAGCAGGCCTCGCAGCACTTCTCTGTGAGTGCAGCCGGCACAGGAACCCCTTCCAACGCATACTTCGACGGAGCACAGCAAGCCTTCATGAGACGCGACCTGTCAGCCTGCATCGCCTTGTCTTCCTTCAGCCATTCGAGCGTCTGCCTAAGAATCTGCGAAGCTCCCATGTGTGGAGGCATAACGATGCGGTAGTGCATCCACTTGCCTTCCCGTCGGGCCAGGACAATGCCAGCATTACGCAAGTAGGCCAGGTGCCGTGAAATTTTGGGCTGCGGAGCACCAAGAATCTCCACAAAGTAACAGACACAGACCTCCTGCTCGGCCATCAGATTGAGCAACCGGAGACGGGTGTTATCACCTAATGCCTGAAAGAACTGCGGCATATTAAATTGAACTTTTCGAGTCATGCCAAATATATACGCTTTGACGAATATTATCGCAAGAGATATATTCACATTTACGAATATGTTTTGGAGGGTGATCGCATGGCGAAACAGATCCTTGATTCGGTCCGATCTAAGTACGGGGCGGCAGCACAGAGCGCTCTTTCAAGCAATGATGCGGGAGTAAAAGCTGTTGCAGAGGCGTTTGGCTACTCCGCAGAAGAGCTGACCTCTATTCCCGCAGAGGCCAACATGGGGCTGTCCTGCGGTAATCCCACCGCGATCGCGCATATCCGTCCTGGTGAGGTAGTAGTGGACCTTGGCTCCGGTGGGGGGCTTGATGTCTTTCTTGCCTCGAAGATGGTGGGGCCGGAGGGTCGTGCCATCGGCATTGATATGACCCCCGCCATGATTGAGCGCGCACGCGTAAATGCAGCCGCTGGAGGGTACACCAACGTGGAGTTTTACGAGTCCACTATAGATAACATTCCTTTGCCCGATGCTTCAGTTGATTGCGTTATCTCAAATTGCGTATTAAATCTCGCGCCCGACAAACCCGCCGTTTTCCGTGAAATTGCTCGTGTGCTCAAACCGGGTGGACGCCTTACTGTCAGCGACATCGCGCTCAAAAAAGAGCTACCAGAAGCGATTGCCCACAGTATGGCAGCTTATGTAGGCTGCATCGCAGGCGCAATCCGTATCGACGACTACCGAGCAGGTCTACTCGCTTCCGGATTTGAGCACGTTGAGATCGTGGACAGCGGATCAGATCTCAATGCTTATGCCAAGATAGAAAATCAATCGGGTTGTTGCTCTCCTGTAGCAGACAAAGGCTCGTGCTGTGTCTCTTCGTCGGAGACGGCTCCATCATTGCATACCGAGCTGGCCGATCTGCTGAAGAAGTACGACATCAATGCAGCCGCCGCCAGCGTGAAGGTATACGCCATCAAACCCAAGGCTATAGCGACAGCATCTACCCCGTGCTGCGGGTCATCCTGCTGTGCGTAAAAGAGGAGAAATGATGTTCAAGGTTATCTTTGCCTGCGTTCACAACGCCGGACGTTCTCAAATGGCAGCGGCGTTCTTCAATCAGTTCGCAGCCTCACAGGAAGCACATGCTATATCAGCTGGAACAGAACCGGGAGCGCAGGTCCATCCTGAGGTGCAGGCCGTCATGCAGGAGGTTGGAATCGACCTCAGAGACGCGAAGCCACAGAAGCTCACTAGTGAACTGGCGAAGGATGCTCAGCTTCTCATAACAATGGGATGCGGCGATCAGTGTCCTTATGTTCCTGGCCTGCGTAGAGATGATTGGCCTCTTCAAGACCCGAAGGGGCTCCCCATTGAAAAGGTTCGGGCAATACGCGATGAAGTCAGGCAAAGAGTGCAGAATCTTCTAACGCGTGAAGGACTTCAATAGCTATACGTTGTCAAAATCTACTCAAGGGGATATCGGTTGCTAAGCCACCGGAAGCCTTGCCGTGTCCCAGGCGGCGAGTCCGCCCGCTATCTCAACGAGATTTGTGACTCCGTAATTATGCAGGATGCTGCTGGCAATAGAAGATCGGTAGCCACCTGCGCAGTGGATGGCGATGCGACGATCGCGAGGAATCTCGTCGATGCGCTCTTTTAAATGGTTAAGCGGAATATTCAGGCTGTTTGCAATATGCCTGACCTCCCATTCATGGGGGCTCCTGACATCAAGAATGACCGGCGGCTCGGCTCCCGCCAGTTCCTCTGCCACCATCGGGGCACTGACACGCTCGGTAGTCGATACCAGGCCGGGACTCTGCGCTAATGCAGCCATCCCACTGCTCAAATAACCTCTCACATGATCGAACCCGATACGTCCCAGGCGTAATGCAGCCTCCTGCTCCATCTCCGGCTCGGCGATAATCACAATCGGTGCAGTGCGATCCAACAATGTACCGGCCCATGTGGCATATTGCCCTCCAAGACCAATATTGATGCTGCCCGCCAGATGTCCCTTGGCATATTCGGAGGCGTCACGCACGTCGAGGATCTGGGCACCGGCCTTCTGCAAGCGGATTACTTCCTCAAGTTCGATGGGCTTAAGAACTTTCTCCAGATTCTTATCGAGAGTGACGCGCTCACGAGTGTTAAGGATGGCGTCGTACGTGAAGTATTGTGGAGCATCCGGCTGGTCTACTGTCACCAGACGAATGAACTCTTCCTTCGTCATCGGCTGCAGTGCATAGTTGAAGCGCCGCTGATCTCCCAGCGAAGAAACGGTGTCAGAAGAGAGATGCTTACCGCAAAGAGATCCTGCGCCATGTGCCGGGTAGACTAGTGTTTCATCTGGAAGTGTCAACAACTTATTGTGAAGAGAGTCGTAAAGATGGCCGCCAAGGTCGTTGGCAGTCCATCCCAGCGAAGCCCTCAGGTCTGGACGACCAACGTCTCCAATGAATAACGTGTCACCAGTGAGGACGGCATACGGTTTTACCGAATCCTTTTTCAGATCGAACACCAGGATCGAAATGGACTCGATGGTATGGCCCGGCGTTTCGAGAATCTGCAGGCGCATGCCCGGAAATTCAAGTGTGTCTCCATCCGCCATCGGTACAAAGGCATATTCCGCCTCGGCACGACGACCAAGGTGAATCGTCGCACCGCAACGGTCGCGTAACTCAAGATGCCCAGCAATAAAGTCCGCATGAAAGTGCGTTAGGAAGACGTGACGGATTTGGAGCCCAAATTTCTCCGCGTCCTCCACGTACTGTTCGATGTCGCGCTGCGGATCGACAATGATCGCAGTCGAACTGATCTCGTCTCCCAACAGGTAGGAGGCGTGGGCAAGACATCCCAGATAGTACTGCTTGAGAATCATGAGAATCTCTTTCGGACGGTCTGCCCGTCAAAGTTGCCAACAGACTATCGTACTTTGGCATTATCTGGATGAACCACCAAATCGACACTTTTAAATGAGTTTGCCGCAATCGGCTACTCAAGTGAACCCCAGAAGAGCATACGCACCCTACTCTGTATTCATGGGGAAGGCCAACGCTAGTAACATCATTTTTGACGACTTGGCTCGCTGGTTTCGACGATCGCCAACTGCTTCTTGATCAATGCGGCCACCTGCTGGCCTTGAATCGCTGCACCCGCTTCGCTGAAATGGACATTGTCCTGATACAGATCTGCATGGTGTGTCATTAATTCATACTGATCATCGATAGGTACTCGTAAAGAAGCGATGGAAGATTGGACTATTTCATTCCTTGCCTTGATGCGAGCATTAGTCGGCCCAGGCGAATCCTCTTTCTTTACGGGCGTTGTTGTTGCCCAGATGAAGGCAGCTTTTGGAGCGATAGAGTGAAGAGTCGCCATGTAGGAAGGAAAGGCGGCTTTGTATTCGGCTTCCGAATAATTCCAGCCATGCATACCATTATTGAAGTGCACAACCACAAACTGCTTCCCTTCCATGGATGCGAACTCCGTGAGTTGTCGATTCAGGCGTGGGTCTCCGAGACTCGTTGAAGCCGCAAACAGATATACGTTGGCCACCTTCTCTAAGAGGCGTTTCACCTCAGAGTAGTAGTTGCGGGTGATGGAGTCGCCGACCAACAGGACATTCGGCAGACCAGGATCAGCATGTTGGGGGCGAACTTCCCAGGTCCACTCGATCTCCTCTGGGCGTGAAGATTGTTCCTGAGCCAGTAGCATCGATGCCGACACGAACAAAGCCATGGCACTTAGAAGGCAGATTATGAGAGTTTGTCGCAGCTTCACAAAATTCCTCGCTAGTATCTCGGTTATCCGGCTCTATAGATCATTTTGACCTAGTCGATTTAGAGCGTTTTGAAGTTTTCAGGAGAGACCGTAGTCTCACGACCACTCACAAGATCAAGATGAATAACTCTGGATGCGTATCTCACACAATGTCGACTCGAATACCTAGGCATGAAGCTTGCAGAAGCAAGCTTGCCATCGCTCCACATTAGCGAGACCTGAATCGCTCCTCTGGCACATAACCCGCTGATCTTCCCCTCCGGCCATGCTGACGGGAGGGCGGGAAGAAGATGGATCTCATCAGGAAGGGATTGGAGCAGCATCTCCGCAATTCCCGCTGCACCTGCGGTGTTTCCATCGAGCGAGAATATATTGCTTTCTGCTCCAGCCACGCCACCTCTGGAGTACGTAAGCAGTGAGCTATCCGTTGCATGCGATAAAAGACCTGTCAAATGTTTGTGGGCGGAATTCCCATCAAGAAGGCGAGCATAAAAATTAATCATATTGGCCCGCCCCCATTCTGAATCCTCCCATGTGGGCTGGCTGATCCGGCGTTCGATGGTGACACGGGCAGCTTGTGCGAGTGCCGGCGTTGTCAAAGGTGAGATTTGCCGCTCAGGATAGAGAGCCATGAGATGCGAGGTATGACGATGCGCGGGCTCAGCTTCCTCAAAGTCCTCCAGCCACTCCTGTAGTTGGCCGTATCTTCCGATCTGGAGAGGAGGCAACAACTTCAACGCAGTCTCTACACGCTCTTCAAACTCTTTGTCGATGCCTAAAGTTTTCTCCGCTTCAATACAGGCGCTAAATAGAGAATAGAGAAAGACCCGATCACAGGTTGGCCCCATCGACTCTGCACAGCGGCTTCCATCGGGAGCGATAAACCAGTTCTCAGGAGAAACCGCTGGCCCTGTCACTAACCAACCATGCTGAGGATGCTTAACTGTATACGCCAGGAAAAACTCAGCAGCTTCTTTGAAGACTGGGTAAACCCTCTCTTTGAGAAACTGTTTATCTCCTGTAAAGCGATAATGCTCCCACAGTTGCAGTGCGAACCAAAGTCCCCCTGAGGGAAAGAGCCCCCAACCAAGCCCCGATCCCGGTGCAGTAAATCCCCAAGGGTTGGTGACGACATGGCATACCCAGCCAGGAGCACCGTACATCTCTCTTGCAGTAGAGCGTCCGAACACGCGCATGTTGCCAACAAAGTTGAATACGGGAACCTGACACTCCGGCAGGTTTCCTATTTCAGCTATCCAGTAGTTTTGCTGAGTGTTGATATCTAAATGGAAGTCATCCGTCCATCCCATGCTTGAAGCGAGCCCATCATTCCAGATGCCTTGAAGAGCAAGTGGCAAAGGAGAGTTCGCCCGAGAACCAGCAATCGTCAGATATCTTCCGTACTGAAAGAAGAGAGCCACGAGCCCGGGATCCTCTCCACCCGACTGAACGTCTGCTCTCCTACGATTGATCGGATTTTTTTCTGCAGAGGGATTCGCTCCCAGATAAATCGACGTGCGTTTAAAGAGCGCTTGGTGATCGGCAATGTGCTCGGCACGCAGTCGACTATATGGCTTTGCTTGCGCCTTTTCGACTACCTCTTTGCAACTTGTGGAGGGATCGGCTCCACAAAAGTTCGTTGCAACCGCGACAAGAAGAAGTACAGAATCCGCTTGCTTAACTTCAATGCTATCGGCGCGCGGATTTAACCTTCCACCTTCAGCTATGACGCGAACGCGAACTTCAAAGGCCACACCTTGTTTACCGTTGCTGTGCATATGTTCATAAGCATGTCCTCGGAGGACAAGCGTGTTATCTCCCTCAACGGTCACTTCGCCGGGAAGAGTCAATGCAGCGAAACTCACGGAGGAGGAGATTGATCTTGTTCGGCTGCAGGACAGCCTTGCCACAAGAATGTCAGCTGGATTCGATGAAAAAATCTCGCGGCGAAAGTGCAGGTTTCCCTGAACGTAATCCACAGAAGCAATAGCGTCTTCCAAGTTCAGCGAGCGACGATAACTTTGGAGCGACTGCTCAGCCGACTCGATCTTCAGAGTCGCCAGCGGAAGATTCGTACCGAAGGAGCTAGGCCTTCCGAGGAGATGTTCCTTGCAGAGTGCTTCGCCCTCCGCGTACTTGCCTGCAAACATCAACTCGCGGATATGGTTGAGATTAGCGAGCGCAGTCGGATTCACATCCTTATCGCTCGGCCCACCAGACCACACAGTCGACTCAGTTAGATCTATCCGCTCTGTGGCAATCCCACCGTAGATCATCCCTCCAATTCGACCGTTTCCTATCGGCATTGCCTCCATCCAACGACTTGCCGGTTCGGAGTACCAAAGTTCAGGCTTTGGAGCGAAAGAGTGATTCTCGCTTCGAACAGCACGAGGAGGGTAAGCCATTAGTGCGGCCGAACCAACGAGAAAATCGCGACGTGTTGTTTTCATGAACTTCTAATCCAATACTTAAGCAAGTGTTAACGCAGGAACCAATTACTTCCAACGTAATTCGATCAGAGCCGATCCTGATGGAGGCAGTTCTCTAGCAACTTCTCTCGCTGTCGATACAGTTTTTTCGCCGGAAGAAGTGTCTACGATTGTGACCGATGGCGGAATGGAGGCGTCGATTCGATCAAGAGGAACAGCAATCGTGCGCGACTGCTTATCGTCGAAGTTGAAGAAAGCGATATATATGCCGTGCATCGAGCGGCGAACAAAGATATCCGCGGCCTTGTCTCCGGTATTACCTTCTACCGGCCGAAAGGTCTCTCTTTCGTTAGCAACTTTCAACCACCCTCGGTCGCTATAAACTGCTTTAGCAAACTGCTGTCCTTGCGGATCATCAGCCAGCCGGCTGCTATCGAGGATCATGCCGCCACTGACAATTGCTGACAATAGGCGGCTTTTTCCTTCGGTTATGCTGCGTGCTCCTTGATCGGCTTTATCCCCGAGAACTACATGATCGGGATCGGTGATGTATAGATTCTTGCTCGTCCACCAACCATAAGTGAGTGAGTTGAGCATATATTCTGTTGTTTGATCACCACCGCTAATGTGTCCTTTTGTGTCGCAAGAGAGCCGCCGAGCATGTCCATACCCTGACGGAAAAAGAGGAGCGATCGACAGACTGAGAAACATCCGATTCTGGTTCAGATCGACAATCTGCTGCATACCCGCGTTGTACGCCTGTATGCCAGTTTCTACCGTCGGATCATAATGCTTTCCTTCGAGTGCTCCGTGAGAGAGGAAATCCAGCTTGAGATATCGAAATCCCAATCTCTGAAATTGCTGGAGATAGTATGCGGTGCGAGCCTTGGAACCAGGATGAGATGGATCAATTGCTCTTCCACCATCGACTTTCGGCAACAGTGAACCATCAGGACTTTTCAACAGGATGTCGCGATAACGATATTTCAGATTTGTACCTTCGACATAAGCGTCAAGGTCATCCGACCAATAAGCAAAGGGTGTCCAATAAATGCCGGGCTCAAATCTCGTGCCGTCAGCGCCTCGCATCGCTTTAATCGTGGCAACGGCATCACTCAGCTGAACAGCGTCAAGCCTGGACCAGAAGGCATCAAGATTGATATAAGCTGTTTTGCCATTGCTGAAACCTAGCGGAACGAGTTTATCGCGGACGAAGCTTGCCGAACCGAGATAGCGCTGGTCATCAATCTTATCTGCATAGGCGGCCCAGCTATTCCATCCCACAGGTGCTCCAGCAGACCATTGAAGAGGAGGATGGACAGCAGCATTGGCGGCACCATAAGCCTCCAGGCCATCACGCCAGTCTGGAAAGAAACCTATGAAAATTCTTGGGGAAGTAATGTGATCGCCATGGATTGTTCCATGTGGAACAATGTCATGCGTGTCGGTCCGTACCCCCGTGGGCGAAGAGATACCTCCGAAGACGTCCAGGTCAACGATCTTCCCATTAGAGGTACGGGCCTCGATGGCTGTCTTCCATGTGTCGTGAGTAATTGAACCGAATATAAATGAATTCCGAGTCACCTCATCATAGAGGGCCGTGACCTCATCACTTGCAAACCTCTGCCCGACTTTCAGACCTGCAACTGCCACCGCATCATAGCGAAACCACATGTCATTATCGAAAGGCACATGCAGGATACGGAGAGACTTCCCCTCGGTCATCTGGAGGGCATCACTCCCTTTTAGGACTACAGCATCGAAGTGACGGGTTCCAATAACTTCGGATTTCGAATCGAATTCGGCATCAATTGCAAACCACGGTTTGTCGTTGTCGAGCCAGATATGTTGCAGAAGATCGGGAAGGCCTGGTGCACGACTCAAAATGGTATATCGATGCACCGCGCCGGCATTTTTTACGGTTGAAGAAAGCAGAAGCTCATGCGATTTATAGCTACTGGTTATCGGCGAACGTCCATCCTCAAGCCGAGCGCCACTTGCGATACCGTTTAGCTTATGGCCATCTCTCCACTCTACATTCATCACTCCTGTTCCACGAATGTAATGAATCGTGAGCGACGAATTCTTTAAGGTTATTTCCTGCTCCGAAGTAACGGCCTTAACCTGCGCTGATCCGAATGAACCTGAGATGCACGCTAGCGCGAAGAAAGTTATCGCTCCGGTCTTTTTTACTCTTCGTTTCATATTTCATCAGGTGATGCATATCATGCCGAATGAAAAGGATAGAACGATCTTCTCGACCGTTCTATCCAGGGGAAAATAAGTTTAGAAGCTGTACTTCAAAGAGAGCTGGAAGAAGCGTGCATCAGGAGTATTGTTCTGGAAAAACTTTTCGCTTGTGATCTGGCCCCCTTGCGGCCCAATTCCCTGATTGGAAGGATTTCCGAGTGTTGGGTGATTAAGGAGGTTGAATGCATCTGCTCGGAATTGAAGATATTGCTCGCGAAATGTAGTGAAGTTTTTGAACAGAGACATATTTGCGGCGTAATAGCCAGGACCGTAGATCACATTAGATCGCCCCCCAAGATATGCAATCGCGGTCTGCCTATCCGTAACGACGTTCGTCCCTGTAATGAGATTGCCGGGAAGCGGATTAGCAAACGCGCACGGGTTATACCAATTTGCCTTCGTCCTGGTTTGAGTGGGGCAGGATGTCAAATTAGGATTGGTGGGATCCGGAGATCCACCGGGAGCAAAGGGATCACCCTTAAGAATGGCCCGAGCGCTACCGCCGCTTGCCGTGGGTATGCTGGGAGAGACTGTGAATGGGATTCCTGTTTGCCCCGTAAAGGTAAGGGTTGAAGACCACCCACCAACGATCTCATCCTCCCATCGTGATTTGTTCAGATAGGCTTGCCCTCTTCCGAATGGAAGCTGATAGTTCATGTTCACAGTTACGCGGTGGCGTATATCGTAGGGCGAGTTGGTGTACTCATCCGTATATGGGATAAGCGCCATGTTGCGGTAACCAATAGCGGTTGAAAGACCACCTGCATCACTGGTGTCATCTAGAGAATGAGACAGGGTGTAGGTAGCCAGAAAACCAAGGCCATGGGACGTTCTCTGCTCCAACTTTGCCTGCAACGAATTGTAGTTGCTGATACCTCCATAGTGGATAATCGTGATTCCACCTAGATCGGGGAAGGGCTGGAATTGCGTCGTATTGGTACCTGGAGCAAAGAGTCCCGGAACAGTATTTGGGGTATACCCCAGGCTAAGGTGACGCGAGACATTTCCGACATAACTGACTGTCGCAGCCATGTTGTTGGTGACCGCATATTGAATTGAAAGATTGTAGTTCTGAGTGTACGGAGTCTTAACGTTGGGATCGATTCCGTTCAAAGTCGGATTTGCCACAAAGTTCTGCAATCCAATGCTTGTCTTAGCGACCAGCCCATTTGCAAGATTAATTCCCTCGGAGTCCAGCGACTGGCAGCTGCCTGAGGTACAGCTGGGAGCGTAAAGATTCACTGAGTTTGACCAAGGGAAGTTGGTGCCAAGATTGGTGTTGCCCTGGCTCTGCAATCCTCCATAGAAAAGACCATAGCCTCCACGAATCACAGTCTTCTGCGTAGGCTGGAAAGCAAAACCGATGCGAGGCGCAAAATTGATCTTCTGACCGTTTGCCAGGCGCGGGTTATCAACATACTGGAGAGCTACATGGTCTTTGGCTAGAACCGAGAGGAATGGCGCACCGAGATCCTGATTTCTAGATCTGCTGGGAAGTTGATATATTCCGGTTCCGGTCCCCAGGCCAAGTCCGCCAGTAGAGATGAAGTTTGCCTGGTTACCGGCATTCTCCTTGTAGGGCTGATAGAAGTCATAACGCAGACCCAGATTGAGAGTGAGAGTAGGTGTAACCTTCCAATCGTCCTGAAAGTATGCTGCGTTATACCACTGCGCATCGTTGATGGGCGGGCTCGTAGCAATGTCGGCCTGGTGCATTTGACCAGCCATAAAATCTGCGATCCCGGATCCCGTAACCTGACCAGCGTTGGGATTCGAAGTGAACTGACCGTTGAAGAAATATTGTCCGAGCGGAGCTGGAGCGTACCGATCGAATACGCGAATTGCCTGAAACGACACACCCATCTTCAGGGCGTGATTGCCCAAAGTCTTCGTCACGTTGTCGAGAATCTGATAAACGTTCTGTGCTTCATTCTGGGTTCCGACAGAACCCCACTGATTCATACCCAGAGTCCCGTCGAAATATCCGAGAGGAAGGCCACCAAGACCTGGTCCAAGATTAGGAACGCCTCCAAGACCAAGCGATGCCGCGAGCGTATTGTTGTTTGCGTTGGGCTGGAAGTACTGGGATTTAATCCAGTTGTACCCGAATCGAAACTCATTGGTGAGCGTCGACGTAAAGATGTGCGTCTCACTCAACATGAAGTTCTGAGCCAGATTGACATCCCGTTCGCCACCAAAACCGCTCCCGTCAAGGATCTCGCCCAGAGGCAGTCCATGCGTAATGATCTGATGGTTATAGCTGTATCTGGCGTAGGCCTGATCCTTCTGGCTAACATTCCAATCCAAGCGTTGATCCCATTGAATGGTGTTGTCTGCTCGGCCAACATTCGTGCGGTAGTTATTGTACGTCTGCCCTGAAATCCCCAGGTTAGGCAAGGGATACATATTGGCAATCTTGCGGGCGACAGGATCTATCTGGTTTGGACAAAAAACATTGGCATTGCCGTTACATGACAAAATCTGCGTGCCGCCGGAGTTGGGTTGATAAAGTCTTACCGGGATTCCCTGATTGTTGAGGCTTGGGTTTAACAGCTCGGAAAAATCACCATTGCGCTCCAGAGGAGTAGGCACAGTAGTGGTGGTGGGATTGGAGATGGATATGCGATTCGCCTCGATATCTCCAAAGTAGAAGAGTTTATCCTTCAGAATGGGAAGACCGAGCGTGGCTCCAAATTGATTTTGGTGGTACGGAGGAACTGTCGTCGCATCCCAGCTCTTTGCGTCGAGAACAGTATTACGAAAATACTCCCACACGCTGCCATGAATCTTGTTGGTGCCAGATTTGATGCTGGCGTTCATCACAGCTCCCGCCGAGTGACCAAACTCAGCGCTATAGTTGCTCGTCTGCAGATTAAACTCGGCAAGCGCGTCCGGAGGAGGGCGCATCACAAAGCTGGATCCATTGAGAAAATCGACTAGATTCGTGTTGTTATCGACGCCATCCAGAATGAAATTGTTTTGTACCGCACGTTGGCCATTGGCGACAAAATCACCACTGCCTGCGCCTCTGGTGCCGCCGAAAGGAGGAGCAACCCCTGCCGTCAACTGCGCGATGTAAACCCAATTGCGACCGTTGAGTGGCGTATTGTTGATTGTCTCCGTGCTGATAACCTGCCCTACCTGGCTGGTCTGTGTCTCTAATAGGGGTTCCGCGGAAGTCACCGTGACCGCTTGCGTAACCTCACCCACCGGCAAAGAGACAGGAACATTCAAACGCTGTTGAATGTCCAAATGAAGATTTTCCCGAACGACCGTTTGAAACCCTGCTGCGCTTGCCGTGATCCTATAGTTACCAATCTTCACCGGCGAAAAGACAAAGATGCCGTTTTCATTAGCGGTGCGCTCCAAAGAGAAGTTCGTGTCGGTGGCAGTAAGAATCACCTTTGCTCCGGCGATGGCGCTTCCACTCGGATCCTGAACAGTACCCGTAATCGATCCTTGGTCAGTCTGCCCCCATGCGATCGATGCGCAAAACAAAAGACCGAAACAAATAACGGACCATAGGCTCTTCAGATGGAGCTTTGAGTCTTTCCTGGCGGGGCTTTTGATCATACTGGCCTTCCTTTCGATTCATTCACTCTCAGCGGCATGTGCACGCGAGTATCTCTCTGCCCAATTGACAAGTCGGCTACGGAGCTTCATTTTTGTATACGTATACATTACGTCGCGTCAAAATCTATATTGGAATGGAGGAGGGGTTGTCAACTGAATTTGTTTTGCTTCACCGAAACCCTTATAGAACCAGAATCATGGAACTGTGCCTCACCATGCTCGGATGCTTGACAGATAAACTATTTAGCCAGGAAGACTAACCGTTTGCAACTGTCCTCACTCAATATGCTCGACCTATCGGTGATCGCTTGTTATTTTTTTGCGATCGTCATGGTAGGTTACGTTTTTCGTAGAGGCGCAAAATCACCGAACGTATTCTTTCATGCGTCACGCAGCCTACCTACAGCGATAACGACTATAGCTTTCGTCGCGGCAAATTGTGGTGCATTGGAGATAGTAGGAATTGTTTCAGCAAGTGCCAAATATGGGATCAAGACACTTCACTTTTATTGGATCGGTGCTATCCCTGCAATGCTCTTTCTCGCCCTTTGCATGATGCCGATTTACCTGCGAAGTGGGGCACTCACCGTCCCCGAATTTCTTGGGCTTCGATTCAGTACAGCTACCAGAACTCTTAACATCATTTGCTTAAGCAGCATGATGCTGCTGGTGTCTGGAATCAGCCTTTACGCACTAGCTCAGACCCTCCGTCCTTTTCTCGGGTGGAGTTTCACTCAAACCACATTTACCGTAGCACTCATCGTGCTCCTCTACATCTCACTCGGCGGGCTTACAGCAACAATCTACAACGAAGTTATACAGTTCACTCTGATCATCGCCGGACTGATACCACTTGCGTTGTTTATTCTTCGTGACTTTCACGGGCTCACCGGATTGATGCCACATCTTCCCTTCGACATGCGGCACATCTGGAGAGGACTTTATCTTGTCGCTCCGCAAGCTAATCCCATGGATATCATCGGAGTTTCAATGGGATTAGGTTTTGTACTGAGCTTTGGGTACTGGTGCACCGATTTTGTATTGATTCAGCGTTCGCTCGCATCTCGAAGCATTGATGGCGTAATGGGTACCCCTCTCTACGCATCATTCGTAAAGATCTTCTTCCCTGCTCTGGTAGTGCTCCCCGGACTAGCGGCCGCGATCCTCTTCCGATCAAAACCAGGGTTTACCTATGATCAGTCGCTTCCTATGCTTATGGTCCGCTACTATGGCCACGGACTACTGGGTTTCGGAATCACCGCAATTATTGCTAGCCTGATGTCTGGACTGGCGGGTAACATCAATGCGCTGACGACTATTTGGATTCACGATATCTATCGCGCATCAATTGCTCCCGGCAGACGAGATAGACATTATATTCTGGCTGGACGATTGTTTATTCTCATTGCCGTTTTACTCAGCGTTGCAACAGCCTATCTTGCCTTATCATTCAGCAATATTCTGGATTATCTTCAACTCTTATTTTCCCTCTTCAACGCCCCCTTACTTGCGACATTTCTATTGGGTATGTTTACGACCTGGGCCACCCCAAAAGCTGGCTTTTGGGGGCTTCTGCTCGGAACCGTCTGCTCTATTACACATAATTTCGCCTACCGTATGCATTGGATCCGATATGGAAGTGATATGAGCGCAAACTTCTACGGAGCCATTCTTGCGTTCGCTAGTTGTTTGACGATTACAGCCTTAATAAGCCAGATTACTCAACCCAAAACGCACTACCAACTCTTGAACCTCACTTACTGGACAAGTAGCCGCCGTCACGATCGTATATCCTCATCAACCATCATGCTTGCTCTAGCAGCTTTTGCGACTTGCGTGATATTGAACATCGTTTTTCGTTAGCTACGGAGATGAGATATGGGCGAGTCGTCAATCAGATAACAACGTCTTTCAGATGGAACAGAGGCCGAGATGGAAAAGAAGAACAATATTTTGAATATGTTTGGTGCCGTTCTCCCGCAACGTTTGGGGGCCGCGATACTGGCGACGATGCATATTCTGACTGCAGCACATGCACAAGAAAGAGATGCTGCCATCCACTTCGACGATCAAATGAAGGTATTTCGTATGGATGCAGCTGACACCACCTATGTGATAGGTCTCAACGAGAAAAAGCAGGTCCAGACGATCTACTTCGGTCGACATCTCAGCTTGACTGACAAATTCTCCGAGCCTCGATCAGCCGTTGCGGTTTCATCTTTTGATCCATCAACTAATACAACTCCTCAGGAGTATGTCGCGTGGGGTGGTGGTCTCTATGTTGAACCCGACCTGAAGATTACCTTTCCTGATGGAAATCGAGATCTTCAATTGCAGTACATCTCGCACAGCATCTCTGGGAATCAACTTGCCATTGAACTTAAGGACATCGCTCTTGGCGTATTTGTTGAACTCCAGTATCAGATCGATCCAGTAACAGGTATTCTGAGACGCTCGGCGCAGGTTCGGAATAAAACCACATCTCCTCTGAACATTGAGCAGATAGCATCGGGAACACTAAATCTTCCCCGTGCACAAGACTATCGATTGCGCTATCTCACTGGCCGCTGGGCAGGAGAATGGAATCTTCGCGAGCAGAAAATTCAGCCCGGAAAGACAATACTCGAAAGCCGGCGAGGAAGTACAAGTGCGCAAAATAACCCATGGTTTGCAATTGACCACATAGCTTCGAATGATCAGGAAACCGGTGACGTGTGGTTCGGCGCACTAGGTTGGAGCGGATCGTGGCAAATAAGCGTCGAGCAGGATCAGGTACAACAAGTTCGGATCACGGCAGGTCCAAATAGCTTTGATTTCGGCTATCATCTGGCTGCTGGAGAGAGCTTGCAAACTCCTTATTTTTATGTGGGCTACTCGCATGATGGAATTGGCGGGGCATCGCGACTACTACATCGCTTTGAGCTGAGCAGCATCTTGCCTCATTCTGCAAATTCTAAGTTGCGCCCCGTGCTCTACAACTCATGGGAAGCGACTGGATTCGACGTCAATGAAGTCGGACAGGAGGAGCTGGCGGAAAAGGCCGCAAGCATTGGCATTGAACGCTTCGTCGTCGATGATGGTTGGTTTGGTCGACGCTCGGATGATAAGGCTGGCCTCGGAGACTGGTATGTCAACCCAAAGAAGTTTCCGCACGGCTTGAAACCTCTTATCGATAAGGTTCACTCACTTGGCATGGACTTCGGTCTTTGGATCGAACCAGAGATGATCAATCCAAACTCGGATTTGTATCGCAAGCATCCTGACTGGGTATTGAACTTTCCCGGCAGACCTCGCAATGAAGCACGCAATCAGCTGGTATTGAACCTTGCAAGACCGGACGTCCGCGCATACGTCTTTGACTTTATCGACGGTCTTCTCAACAAAAACGATATCGCTTTTCTCAAATGGGATTACAACCGCAACTGGTCAGAGCCGGGCTGGCCCGCCGTATCCTCCGAAGAGGAAAAGAAAGTCTATATCAGCTTCATCAACAATCTTTATTCCATCTTGGCTGAATTACGACAGAAACACCCGGACGTTGAGATCGAGAGTTGTTCCGGAGGAGGTAGTCGCGTGGACCTTGGGATCATGCGTTATACCGATGAAGTTTGGCCTTCTGACAATACTGACGCCTTTGACCGCCTTAAGATTCAAGATGGTTTTACCTATGCATATACGCCAGCCGCAATGATGGCCTGGGTCACGGACTCACCGACATGGGTTAATCAGAGGAGTCTGTCACTGGAGTATCGATTCCTTTCTTCAATGCAAGGGTCTCTTGGTGTGGGAGCCAATCTTAACAAATGGAAACCCGAAGATTTTGTAATCGCAAAAAAGATGATTTCTCAATATAAGTCGATTCGAGAGATCGTGCAGCATGGCTCTCTATACCGTCTCATCTCACCACAAAACGATAGCGAGCAATCTGTGACAGAGAGTGTTTCACAGGATAAAAGGTCCGCTGTCATCTTTGCTTTTCTACATTCCAGCACGATGTTGTATCCTTTCCCCCGAATCTATCCTCACGGGTTAAAGCCTCAAACCATGTACCGCGTGGAAACTCTCGATGGGAAACTCTCCCCAGACACTCCTACCCTCGCAAGTGGAAGCTTATGGATGCAACATGGTATCGACATAGAACTACGAGGGGACTTTCAGGCAACTGCGTTTACATTGAAAGCAATTGAAGAATGAATACAAACTGCCTTCGTACTTTCTGGAAGATCGCCTATTGCACTCTCACCTCGCAAGCTTTCTCCGGCATATTATGTATACGTGTACAAAGCCGTACGATCAGTTGATCGAAACATCGGGTAATACTCTCAAGAGCCACTAGCGAAGAGCTTTGGGTTCAAAAGTAGTCAACCTCAAAGGAGTAGGACTGCATCATGGACATGCGCGACATCGCAAAATTAGCTGGAGTATCCAGTGCCACCGTATCGCGTGTCATCAATGGATCCAGCCTTGTGCGTCCGGAGACGATTGAACGAGTCCGCAAAGTGATCGATGAAGTAAAGTTTTTCCCTAACAACAGCGCCACCACACTGAAATACGGGAAGAGTGGGACCTACGGTCTTATTATTCCGGATATCACAAATCCCTTTTTTCCTGAGTTCATCAAGTGCTTCGAAAGCATAGTAGTTGAGAATGACCAGGAAATGTTGATGGCTACGACCGATTTCCACTTGGGGCGCATGCAACAAACCATTCGTCGCATGTTAGTCCGTAAAGTGGATGGAGTTGCACTCCTTGCCTCCGAGATCGAGACTGAGCCTATCGAAAATCTGATCCAAAATCGAGTACCTCTCGTCACGATGGATCGCGGGCATGTCGGAGAAGGATTGAGCGATATCGCCATCAACTATAGAAGTGGAATGGACCAAGCTCTTCGGCATCTAAAAAAACTCGGACATAAAAAGATCGCTTACATCGGGGGTTTCTCTGGATTGACGATCTCGGAACACCGCAAAGATGCTTTCGTTCGCGCCATGAAGCGTGTCGACCTAATACCTCGTCCGGAATTTATCAAGGTAGGAAATTATCGTGTGACCGGCGGAACAGCAGCAATGACGGAGCTGCTTTCCCTCAAAGATCGTCCGACCGCGGTGCTGGCTGCAAACGACCTCACCGCCATTGGTGGAATGCGCGCCGCAATAAAGATGGGCTTCTCGATTCCTCGTGATATTTCGATCATCGGCTTTGATGATATCGAGATGAGCGACATTGTCCATCCACCGCTCACCACCCTGCAACTTTCACGATTTGAAATAGCGAAAGCCTTCTTCGATGCCCTCGAACATTTCAAGAGCGATCCCCATCGTCAGGGAGAGCAACAAATTGTAAAGACAACCTTGATAGTTCGCGAATCAACAGGACCTGTCCCAGGTCGGCGATCCAGATAACAGCTTAAGAAAGACATCGAAGAGTGCTATTAGATGCCGCTCGAAAAGGCGGCACAGAATCGTTCCTAATATGAAACACAGGAGATGGGATGAACACCGGAACAATCGAGCGGATTGAAACTTTTGATGCCAGATACGCTCTTCCCAAGGGAGCTGGGTCCGACGCGGTCCATACAGACCCTGAGTATTGTCTTGCTGTTACTCGTCTCTACACAGACGGCGACCAGATCGGTACAGGATTTTCGCTGACACTAGGGAATGGTAATCCTCTCGTATGCGAGGCGATCAGGCTTCTCTCTCCAGCGTTGGTCGGAACTTCGATTGAAGATCTGATGGCAGATTTCGGAAATATCTCTCGACGCATGGCTGACGACCCTGCGTTGCGCTGGCTGGGACCGCACAAAGGAGTTGTGCATCTGGCGCTAGCCTCGATCGTTAATGCCTGTTTTGATCTATGGGCAAAGCACCGCGGCGTCCCATTGTGGAAGCTGCTTCTTGATCTAACTCCAGAGGCAATAATACAGTTGCTCGATTTGAGTTATCTCGAAGACGTTCTGTCTCGAGAGGAGGTACTCGATCTTCTCGATAGTCAAAGCCACACGCGTAAGGATCGTGAGTCAATCCTTGCAAAGGGATACCCGGGATACGACACCTCTGTGGGATGGATGGCCTACGACGATGAAAAAGTGCGCGATCTCACAAAGGCAGCTCTAGATCGTGGCTTTACCGCATTCAAGCTAAAGGTCGGATCTCCAGACAACCAACGAGATCTTCGTCGCGCTGCCATGCTTAGAGAATGTGCAACAGATAAAAGCAGCATTATGTTCGATGCAAACCAACAATGGAATCTTCCAACTGCTTTACGTATGTGCAAAAGTCTGGCTGAACTTAAACCTTTATGGATAGAGGAGCCAACCCACCCTGACGATGTACAGGGTCATGTCATGCTGGCCCGCGAGATTGCTCCGGTCAGACTCGCTGCTGGAGAACATATTCCCAACAAAGTCCTTTTCAAGAACTTCCTTCAAACAGGTGCTGTGTACTATATACAAGCTGACTGCACTCGACTCGCCGGTGTGAGCGAGTTCATCGTTGTCAGCCTTCTGGCTAAAAAATTTCGCTTGCCTATCGTCCCTCACGTTGGTGATATGGGACAACTTCATCAACACCTTGTCCTGTTCAATCACATCGCGCTCAATCACACAGCTCTGTTTCTTGAACACATTCCCCATCTAAGACAACACTTCATGTTTCCGGCGCTTGTCCAGAGTGGTCGTTACAGGACCCCGCAGGAACCAGGAGCTTCTACCGATCTCAAGTAACTGACTAGGATGCTGTCCCTAAGAACTTCTCTTCGAGATGACATAGTAGGGCTGGTTCGAAAGTTTCTCGTTGAAGCCAGGAGAAAGCCACGCCACCTTGTCGCCTTGGAACTCAAAGTAATATTGCAAGGGATATACCGAGTCAGTATAGGCAGCAGGTATAGCACTTTTGTAGGATCCTTGTGCTGAAACCATTGGAACTGACTTCCAACGCTCGCCCTGGTTGACGTGACGATAATATAGATGAGCCGATCGAACCATTTGGGGTTCGCTACTTTGCAATTTCAATGATAACGTGAGCTCTTGTCCAGGGCGGAACTCTGCCGGTGGCGTATGGCTGACCTTTGAGACCGGGCGTTTTATTGGTGCGCCCATGATTTTGAGAGCGGCAGAAGCATCTGATTTCATACTTCCAGGCTTGGCATTCGCACGCTCTTGCATAGCGGCTATATCACGATCAATATTTACCAGACGACCAGCCCAATCTCCACGTCTCAAGGGAATCGAGCCATACGAAATGTCTGAAACATAAACCGATTTAGCTCTTTCGGCCATGTTGCTCCAGGCGGTTCTTGCTTTTTGATATTCCAGCAAAGCAAGCCGACAAGCCTCTGGATCGCCGGTGCGCTCGTATAGCGCAAAGTAAAGTCCACTTCGTAATTTGCCTGCGAAGAACTTGCCGACACCGTTCTGGATAAGCACATCCTCTTCCATCCGCCGGAACTCAGTCTTCTTTGAAGAAGTTAAATGCTGGGCCATAGCAAGCGAACGCTCAGATGATTCTGTAAGGGTCTCCAACCACTGAGCAACCTCCACTGGCGAATATTTAGGGCTCGGCCTACCGCTAAGAAGAACATCGGCATACTCCGCTACCGACGAAAAAAGCTGTGGGTCTAATGGACTTACTGTGGCGAAGCATTTTGGATCCGGCGTATCACTATAGGGGGAAGGTACACCCCCTAACACAATGGGCATGTTCTCGTAGACCTCCACCCAGAGCGAATGATTCGCAGCCGAAGGAAGACTCGCGGTTGTTATTAAAGGAAGCACGCGTCCGGAATTGGATAGTGTAGCCTCCACCTCCTTCGAGGCAGAGCCGAAGGTGGTTCTCAAATAACGTCGCCATGTATCCGGGTTAGACTCCGGGTTGTAAAGAAGCCGACCCCAGAGACGGTAGGTGTACTCGAATTTTTCGAAATCTCCATTTTTAGGATTGAGCGAAGCATCTCTATATGCACAACGCCCCCCGGGATGTCCTGAGCCTTCCCGTCCTTTGAAGGTCAACGGCTCGCATATCTCCATTCCTGATGCACCACAGAATGACGCTCGCTTCCCATAGGCTGCAGCCATATCTGGGTCTCCCCACAGAAGATGGCGTTGCGTACCAGGCCAGAGCCTGAAAAGAACATCGTATTTGCGGCCAACTTGAAAAAGATCGGCATATCCATATCTGGTGAAACGGCGTTCACCATTGCTCACATTGAAAACCCCTGATTCCATGCGGTCGGGCCGCGGCACTTCCAGTTCGCGAATATCTGCCTGATGATAGCCAAGCCCCATATGCTCTGCCCACCATTTCGCTCCTATCTTGATAGGCATGCCTGTTTTTGTAGCCATATCAATCATGATCTGATTGATGCCCTTTGCATGCATGTCGATTTCGACTTTGCGACCACATCCAGAGATCGCCTGGAAGAGCGTCTCCCAAAATGGATAGCTCCCTTCTGGAATGCCGCTTTCTCCGTGCACTCGAAGCGTCAGTCCCTCAATTTCAGGACATGCTTTCAAAAGCATTGCCAGCGCATCGCGGCAGTAGGGCGCGTGAGTTTCTGCGGTTAAGCCTTCAATGTGATGGTCTGAGTTTGGACTGTTCGTCCACTGATAAGCGTGCGTCCATAGACCCAATTGGAACTGGATGCCTCGATTAGCTGTTTCCGCTGCGATAAATTGAAGCGTTTCTAGATTCTTCTCCCGCTCGCCGTTCTCTAACGACGGCACAACTCGAACCTTGTAGCCGGGTACATCCACAAGATAGGGGTACGGAAAGTGGAAATAGTCTCCAGTGACTCCCGTGGGAAAGTCGTAACCAAACCCCAACGCGAAGTTGAATCGATTGAAGCGGCTTGTGGCGAGAAGGTCGAGATATGCCCGCCAAAAGTCCTTATCGTAGTACCACGACTTATCCTCAATCTCGCTGCAGAAGGCTCGTGCAATCGAACGAACATTGTTCGCGGGAGATTCTTGAACAGCCTGGACTAAATTAAGTTCATCCCCCGAACTCAAGCCGAAGTGCACTCGTTCCGCCAACTCGAGGATGCCATACACAAATCCCCTGACATCAGCTCCGGATACAAGAATTGCCGAGACATTGTTGTAGCGACCTGGCGTGAGAGAGGTACTCTCTGGACCATCAAGAAGCCCAGCCGACGGGAATGATTGAGCAAGCTTGGAACCTGGCTTCCCAAGCACGATATATTTATTCACTCCTCGACTGTCGCTGTGACGTGTAACCGCTTCAACCGCGTATTTCTTACCGATGAGTGCTCGCTGGAGCTTATTGATCGCCCATGTAATCTGGGGACTCGATACAGTAGTATCCTCGGCATCGGATAAGATAACAACCTTCCCACCTGCAACTGGAGCTCGATCACTAACACCTACAGCCATTACTGCTCCTGCCAGTTTGAGAAATTCCCTTCTCTGAATCGCTGTCGTTAGGTTTGCACTCATTCTCGATGCTCCCTTTCATGAACTTTGTTTCAGTCAGGGCTGAGCCCCATGAGGATTGATATTGTCAGGTCGTTGTGATCGTTTAGTACTGCAACGCGCCCTTATCAGGGACATGTACTGTATAGACAGAGGTATGCGCTGTAACGTAGAGGGTCTGAAGGTCCGGTCCACCAAAGGCACAGTTGACCGGTGTCTCCGGAAACTCAATCATTCTCTTGAATTGACCATGCGACGAATAAATAGCTATGCCACGACATGCAATATATAAATTGCCGTTCTCTGCTACTCGCAAACCATCGGGCGTACCGTCGATTCCCGAGATGAAAGTCCGTCCATTTGAAGCATTGCCTTCAGCGTCAAGATCATAAGCAATGATCTTTTTCTCCTGCGAATCAGCTACATAGAGCGTGTGTCCATCCGGCGTAATAGCTACACCATTTGGCCTCGACATCTTTGCAATCAAAGAGATCTTACCCGCAGGAGTGACGTGATAAAGACCGTTGAATGAAAGCTCTCTGGGCTCAAGTACAGCCGCAGAGGCCGGATCGGAGAAATACACTTGCCCATCTCTTCTCACGACCACATCGTTGGGTGAGTTGAAACGTTTCCCTTCATACTTCGAAGCCACAATCGTCTCTGTTCCGTCTATATCACGTCGAACAACGCGATGACCGTCACGCTCGCATGAGTAAAGACGCCCCTCGGCATCCATTGAATTGCCGTTAGCAGCATTTGTAAATTGTTGATAGATCGATGGTCGGTTAGGTGCAGCAAGCTTTAGTATCTGGGAATTATAGATGTCACTGAAGAGAAGATACCCCCCATCACGAGGAACCCAAACTGGCCCTTCGACAAAGCTGAAATTTTGCCCCACGCGCTCCACTCCCGAGCTGGCGACAGGATCTGATGGGGGAGATGGTTCAATCTCCAGATTCAATCGCCATATCCAGGATTTTCCCGGCTCCAGCTTCATCAAGCCTATCCCAGTGTTAAGAGAGTTCTGTACCCCGAACCAGGGTTCGGGGCAGAAGTAGCCCTGAGAAGGACCGCCATACGCATTGGTCCGGATCAGCGGCTCAGGAAGTCCGGAACTCACCGTCTGCGTAAGTCGCAACGTCATTCCTTGGGGATCGATCAACCGTGAGAACGGCTGACTTTTATATCCAGATAAGGGCAGTGCAACATGCGCATCAAAAGTTCCTAAAGCCTCTGGTGTAGAGAAAGAGCGCTCCTTTTGGTCACCACTTAGCACACCTACCGAATTACGTAATAACTGGATCGTATTCTGAGTTGCAAAGAGCATCTTGGTTGGATCTGTCCCAGCTAAAAGCGGCAACTTCAAAGCGATATGGTTGCCGATGGAAAAAGGTATCGACTCAGCATTCGAACTATCCGCTGTCACGACGTAGTCGATAGTTAGATGTCCATCGATTAGCTCGTAATTGGCATCGAGATGAAAGGCATAGGGGTAATACTGTCGTGTAGCGTCGCTATCCGTAAGCTCAAGAGTCACACGCGCACTATGTGTATCGGCTGTTCGTTTTATTTCTTTCCACGGAACAGACCGTGCAAAGCCATGGCAAGGCATAGGATAGCTTTTGCTTTTCACAACATAACTTCCCATGCCACAACTTTCTTTAGGAATGCTGCCGATTGGATACTGAGCCCCGACGGCCGGCCACAAAAGTGGCCCTTTTCCCTGAAATCCTGCTCTGTGTTCGTAATCGCGCGCGTGATAAAGCAATTCGATTTGTTGTCCCTTATAAGTGACCTTGAAGCTGCTAAGCTCACCCCCCTCAGAAGGAGTAACTGCCGCTTCGGCACGAACCTGGTTGTCATGCAACACAATGACTTTTGGTGAGGTCGGTCCCGCCGCATTCTCGTCGGTAATCGTATAGCGGGCCTGAGCAAGAGCGGAGGAAGAAGCCAGCCCAAACCCGAGCATCGTTCCCGCAATTAGACTTCGACGAATCATTTGTCATCTGCCTTTTCTGGCTCGAAGAGAGCGAACCCGAAGACGGTGGTATTTGTGGCAATGGCAACATATTGTTTCCCAGCCGCCATATAAGTAATTGGTTGTGCATTGATCGGTTCTCCGGTGTTGAAATGCCAGATAGGCCGCCCGGACTTGGCGTTTAGCGCAACGAACTCGCCATTGAGCTCTCCGGAGAAGATCACTCCTCCTCGCGTAGAAAGTAATCCTCCACCCAATCCCATAGAACCAACCCGCTCCTGCTCCCATACGAGCTTGCCAGTCGTTAGCTCGAGGGCACGTACATAGACCTTCCAGCTGCTGTCACGCAGTAGAACATCTCCTCCGGCGCGATATTGAAATCCGCCAGGACGAAAAGTCTCAGTATTCTTGGTCGCAAGACCACAGCCCTCTAAGGCAACTACATAGAAGAGCTTGGTGTCGGGATTGTAGGCCGGGGACATCCAATTGGCAGCTCCTATTGAAGATGGACATATCTTCGTTCCCTTTAAACTTGGTTCAATACCCGGGACTCGAATTGGTCGCCCTTCAGGAGTAAGACCGGAGGCCCAGTTCAGCTGTTTGACAAATGGAACTCCATGAAGAAACTTCCCCGTCTCTCGGTCAAGGACATAATAGAAACCATTACGATCCGCCTGGACGAGCAGCTTCCGTTGTTTTCCTTCAAAAAGAGTATCGACAAGAACGGGCGTTTCGGCACCATCCCAATCCATCGTGTCGTGAGGCGTAAACTGGAAGTACCATTTGAGCTTTCCGGTATCTAGATCGAGTGCAACCATACACTCCGTGTATAAGTTGTCTCCCATCCGAACGTCACCATTGAAGTCGGGCGATGGATTCCCCAAACCGAGAAAATACAAGTTCAGTTCAGGATCGTAACTTCCGGTCATCCAGGTCGCACCGCCTGCATGTTTCCATGAATCTCCAGGCCAGGTCTCGGAACCAGGCTCTCCGGGCTTCGGAATAGTATCCCAATGCCAGAGCTTAGTGCCGGTGTCGGCATCATAGGCCTCGAGGAAACCATTCAACCCTCGGTCGCCCGGTGCTACGCCCACAATAACTTTTCCTTTTGCAATAAATGGAGCGGGGGGAGAGGAGAAACCTTCATCCGTCTCAGCTATTTTTACTTGAAAGACTACATTCCCCGTTGATGCGTTAAGAGCGAAGAGATAATCGTCCGTTGTAGTGAAATAAACGCGATCTTTATATACGGCTGCACCGCGTTGCGGTCCCTCACGATCTTTTACCTTTGCCAGCGGATGGTGATACTCCCAGATGAGTCGACCACTACGACCGTCGATTGCATAAAGAGAGTTAGGCTGAGTAAAGTACATAACTCCATTCACCACAACCGGCACACTTTGCATCGGCGCGCCTGAGGCCACATGAAAGGCCCACTTGCTAACTAATGATCCAACATTAGAAGAACTGATCTGGTTAAGCTGACTATTGCGTTGACTATTGTAGCTACCGTTATAGTGCAGCCAATCGTCCCCCGGCTGCTGCAACAGCTGCTGGTCGGTTATCTGCGAAGAGAGAGCACCTGGAAAACTCATCATTAGAAGGAAGAGGAGGAGTTTTTTCATCGCCCCACCTCGCCTTCTCCCTCAGCTTTTTTATGCAACTGCAAGGTCACCTGCCTTGAAAGCATTGCCAGAAGATCCTGATATTCCTGCGGAGTCAGTACTTTGTCATAGTTATGTGGCATGAGAGAAGTCTTCGACTCTTCGAGAGATCTCAGTTCTTGACGGTCAAACAGATGCAGCTTGTTCTGATAATCCAGTACCTGGACGGAGAATCCATCAATATTCTTGGCGACCCCCTCGACTTGCTCTCCCTTCTTCGTTACTACCTTGATCGGGAGATATCCTCTGGGGATCTCACCTTCTTCAGACAGGGACTCCTTAAGTCGCTTGAGAGTAATTTGAGCACCTATATTTGAGAGATCCGGTCCAATAGTCCCCCCTTTGCCATCAAGCATGTGGCACTTCGCACAACCGCCTTTTCCCGAGAAGACTTCTTTGCCGTGTGCCACATCACCCGCGACGTCAATCTCAGAAGCGGAACTCCGCATAGCTCGAATAAACACTACGATCTTCCAAATATCATCATCAGGCATTCCAAATGCCGGCATCGCAGTCCCGGGAATACCATGCTTGATGACATCATAGAGAGCGCTTTCACTCAGGCGAAAAAATCTTCGCTCGCCAACAAGAGCCGGGGCTCGCTCACCTTCGCCACCGTCCATACCGTGACAAGCCGTACAGGTCTGATTGAAAAGCTCGCGGCCAGCCTTCACAGTGGAGGCGCTGTTGCCCACTGGGTTTCGAGGAGGTGCAGTCTGGGCCACGGTAAAGCGCATACCCAAGATCGAGAAAATCGCAAGAGATATCGGCCAGAACTTTTGCATCAAAAAACAACCTTAAGAGCCATTTGAATAATGCGTGGATCGTTGGCAGCAAGTATATTTCCGAATCCCGCTCCAGAGACACTCTGTATCGGACTCTTGGCGCGTGATCCAGTATTGTCGGTAGAGAAGTTTGCGTGATTGAAGGTATTGAAAAATTCGCTACGAAATTGCAGAGAAACCCGCTCCGTAACTGGAAATCTCTTAAAAACACCCATATCCCAGTTGAAAAACCCGGGACCCGTAAACTGCCCTTTGCCAACATTCCCAAACTGTCCAATTGCAGGAACAGCAAAGGCAGACTGATTCAGCCAATGGAGACAAGGTGTAGGTGTTCCGCAAGTTCCCTTCCGGTAGACATCCGAGCTTATCTGTTGCGCTCGATCAGACCCAATTCCCGTCTGCGAGCGATCCTGTCCCGCATAGAGTGTAAGGGGAGCGCCGGACTCTGCCGTTACGATTCCAGAGACCTCCCAATTGCCAACCGTCTGACGCACAAAAGTATTTGTGGTCTTCAATGCAGGAGTCTGCCAGACATAGGACGTAATGAATACATGCATATGATTGAAGTCAGAAGGCCCACGATCCAACCTCCTAAAGTCGGGTGTAGTCAAGGGCAAGGTGTAGTAGCCGCTAGTGCCAAAAGTGGCCGCATCTGTGTTGTAAGGCAAATCATCTGTACTCTTCGACCACGTGTAGTTCGCCAGAATGGTGACACCATGCGATAAGGGTTTGGACAGACTGAACTGCGCAGAATGATACCAGGAGTTACCCGATTGGCTGATCTGATAAATGTTTGAAAAACCTTTGTAGGAACGGCGCTGATCAGTGGTCAATACACTGCCTGGAATATAAACAGCTGGATTCTGATCGATTGTCACAGTCATGTGCTGCCCGCGCGAACCAACATAGGCGAAACGGCCTAATAATCCCAGCCCCAGATCCTGCTCTACAGCAAGATTAACCATGTAATTTCTTGGGGTGATCAGTTTATTTTTTGGATCCCAACTGAAGACCTGCACAGGGGAAACAAACTTCGCATTAGCAGCGGTTGGCGGAAAGACTGCGGGGAATGGATTCTGCACTCCCAGGTATGGATTGCTGAAGGGTCCCGCTGGGGTCGTCAGAGAGACAGTCGCGCTATAAGGAGCTGCACCCAGCATCCTATTATTTGAAAAGGCTGGAACTCGTGAATCATAGAAAATGCCGAAGCCCCCGCGAACGCTGGTCTTTCCCGTCCCGAATACGTCGTAGGCGAAACCCACCCGAGGTGCAATGGTGCGATAGTCGCCTGTGGTGCCATCGGTCGGAACGCCCGGATCACCGGAAAACATCAATCCCTTGGGTGCAGTAGGAAATATCGAAGATGTCTTTCCCGCCGCATAGTCTTCAGGATAGAAGATCTGGTTTTGATGATAGAGATCATGCCACACGCGAGAAGGTTCATAGCGAACACCATAGCTCAAAGTAAGACGCGCAGTAGTTCGGAACGAGTCTTGAGCATAACCGTTAAGAATCCAGTATCTATTCTTTACGTGCTGTCCATTCGCTTGCCCAAAGGTTCGCAGGCGTCCCAGCATGTAGTCACCAAGCGCAGAACCTGTAGTATCGCCAGAGAATGAAAAAGTCCCAGGGAGTCCAAGGACATTGACCATGTTGAGTGAGTCTCGTTCGTATATACCGCCGAACGCAAAGCTGTGTTTCCCATGAGTCCAGCGAAAATCATCCGTATACGAATAGCTGGTGCGAGGAAACTTCGCGAGCGGATTGGCGCCGGTTGAAAAATACCCAGTGATCGAAATGCTCTGAATAGCCGAGGTATTAGGTGGCTGATAAATTGGAACTCCGAAATCGGCCACTGTCGGTGTTCCAGCAGGCGGTTGGCGAATCGAGACAATACGCGCGAAACCGAAACGAAAGTCGTTCACCATCTGCGATGAAAAGAAGTGCATCTCCTGGATCACAGCATTGTGGGAGCTGATCGTCGAACCCTGCCGATAAGCTAAAAGATTTCCACCATAAGAACCCACATTGTAGAAGCGATCATAATAGTAGCGTCCAACCAATCTGTCCTTCGATGTGATGCTGTGATCGCCTCGCGCAATGTATTCGTCAAAATTTTGAATAATCGGCGTGCTATACGAAACCAGTCCACTTCCCTGCGCACGCGGAAGATACTGAAGCATATTCAATACCGCGGGATCAAACCGATTCGTGGGGATCTGGTTATTCGGAAAAGGCTGACCAGTAAGAGGGTCTTTGATCGCTATAACCTTACCTACAGGATTATTGGGATTATTTGCTGATAAATAAGCGGAAAAATCACCTGCTAGATTCGCATCCGTCGGCACATACGCACTTTGTCCGCCCGCATTGCTGCGGATTCTCGTACCTTGATAACCACCAAAAAAGAAGGTGCGATCCTTGACGATCGGCCCTCCCAGGGTTCCTCCAAACTGATTTCGCTTAAGTGGATCCGTTGTCGATGCGAAATAATTACGTGCATTGAGCGCACGGTTTCGAAGAAATTCAAAGGCGCTGCCATGAAACTTGTTCGTGCCGGACTTGGTAATAATCGAAACAACGCCCCCTGCGTTTTGTCCATACTCCGCGTTATAGTTGCTCGTCTGAACGCTAAACTCCTGCAGAGCATCGGGAAACGGAAAGGGCTGGTTCACATTGCTAATAATGTCCAGATTCGGAACACCATCGAGATAATAGCCGGTTTGATTCTCTCTGGTGCCATTGATAGACACAGTTACAGCAGCGGGGAAAGTCTTAGCGTTACCCTGATCGGCATTGTTAGATGGAGAGATAACCGCACCTGCCACCAGAGTGGTTAAAGAGGCAGCATTTCGCCCATTAAGAGGGATCTCTACCATTCTGGTCGGATCGACGACCTCTTTGAGTGTAGGGGTCGTTGTATCAATCTGTATGCTCTGCGCGTTCACCGTAACGCTTTCGCTCGTTGAGCCAACGACCAGGGCGATATTCAGCGTTAAGCTTTGATTGGCTTGAAGAATCACTCCAGATTGAGAGAACTTCTTAAAACCTGACTGATCAACACTGATGTTATAGGTTGAGGGTCTTACAGAGTTCAGAATGTAATAACCGTCTGTGCCGGTAATCACGGTTCTCGATTGACCAGTCCCAGTTTCAACAATAGTTACGTTGCTGCCGGCAATCGCAGCACCGGAAGGATCGCTGACGGTTCCACTAATGCTGCCAAATCCTTGCCCCCATGCAGCAGAGGACAACACGCAAACTACGACTAAATGCTTCCGGAAATTCATGGTCAAAGAAAGCCTCCTTGCCATTTCCTCGATGTCTCACATAATGAAAATAAAAATCACAATATGAGACCGCGCAAGACAGTACATGAAGAGGCAATGATTCGTCAATAATTTTTATTAATGTCACCGGTGCCAGACTATTCGCCCTTCTTACCGCATCACAATGCGTTCCGTTGATGTACAGTGATCGCGGATAATAAGGACGTGAAAAAGACTTCCGAGCAGGTTAGGCCGTTATATCGAGTCCAGGTGCTGGATAGGGCGTTCCAGATTCTCGACCTTTTGGCGGATGAAAACGCGGGCCTTAGCATCACAGAAATTGCCGAACATCTGTCTCTTCACAAGGCTACCGTTCACAGATTGATTATGGTCTTGGGTTCAAGCCGGTTTGTAGAAAAGAACACCGTAACCGGCGCTTATCATCTAGGCTCTCGACTCATGGAGCTTGGGTTGTCCGCTGTCTCCAGGCTTGATATTTATGAGGTCGCAGGCCCACATCTTCGAGCTCTTGTGAAAGAAACTGGGGAGACGGCCCACCTGGCCGTTTTGCGGGATGGTCAAGTTGTGTCCCTGATCAATATTCAAAGCAGCCAGACCCTGCGGACACCCACCACAGTCGGCACACGCACACCAGCTCATTGCACATCTTTAGGAAAAGCGATGCTAGCCTTTGCTCACGCCAATCACATCGAGGATTTCTTTAACAACCAAAAGCTCGAACGATATACACCCCATACCCTTACGTCGGCAAAAACTCTCAAAGATGAATTGGCATTGATTCGCAAACGTGGATATGCGGTCGACAACGAAGAGCGCGAGGAGGGGCTCCGTTGCATAGGAGCGCCAATATGGGACAGTTCTGGAACTGTTGTTGCCGCTATCAGCATTGCTGGTCCCACAGTACGAATTACTACCGAGCGGGTACGCTCTTTCGCACGCAATGTCATGCAGAGCGCGGCACGAATTTCTACCTCACTAGGCTACAGAGGTAACACTGGAAAACGAGAAAGAGCGTGAATTTGCGGTCTGAGCTCAGTTATTAGATCGATAATTCAACGAACAAACACAGCGCTGGCAAACTGCATTGGTGGCTACGTCGAGGTTTTCTCGGAAGTTCATCCCAGTAGTGCTGTTAACTACGTCTTCCAGATTGGAGCTGTTGATGTTCCCAATCGTTTCGTGGAAAAAACATGGCTTCACACTACCATCCGTTTCAATCACAGCAGATACCCATGGCGCGTTGCACAATGGAGCTTTCGGCGGAATGTGTTCGATATATTCAAGAAAACGCGTCACAAGCCTTCTGAGCTTCATAGGGTTTTCCGCAATAAAACCAGCCCGAATTTCATCTTCGAAAGTTGCGATAAGCAGATTGATCTCATTCTGAAGCACATCAATCTCTTTGCGGGTTAGAGCAATCTCTCGCTGACGTTCATCAGTCCAACCCTGCTCACGATTAAATGCCTTCGAAGATACATCTGCAGCAAGAAATGAAATGCTATTCAACTCCAGCGATTTCGCCGCTGATACGGTTTCTCTCAAATGAGTATGATTCAGTTTCTGAACTGTAGTTCTGCAAGATATAGGCAGCTTCGGAGCATGATTTCGTATCGCCACGACTCCCCTTTGAATAGTCGCAAAAGCACTGGGAATACGTCGAATCTGATCATGAATGGCAGGTGGCCCGTCGATTGAGATGATGAGATCATCAAACATCTCTGCCACCAGCCCTGCTCGTTTATATAGGAGGAGGCCTGTAGTCAGAAGAGTAGTCTTGATGTTGAGTCCTCGAAAGAAAGTGCAAATTGCCGCAAGATCTCGATTCAGCAGGGGCTCTCCCCCAGTCAGTACTACATGCCTCACCCCCAATTTTTTAATTGAATCTCGATGTCTTTCGAGCCTCAACGGATCGAATTCTTCCCTGTCTCTGCGCTTCCAGATATCGCACATCACACATCGGCAATTACATTGATTGTGTACATTCAACATCAAAATTGGAAGTTTAGTTAGGCGAGAGTCTTCTAAAGCCAACAAAGAAGATGCCGGCCGGATACTGTAAAGTTCAGGCAAGTCTCACCCGCTTTCCCCCAAGAAGTAAATTGTCCTTCCCAAGAATGTTCTCCGCCGCTTTGAAAAGAGTATCCAAAGGTGCTCTCAGCCAACGCTGATGATCGTCTACGGTCATAAGCTGCATTCCCGAACGTATGGATAAGGGGAGCCGTTCATAAATATCCGGCGACGCCATCTGAATACGCCCGGATACGATGACCAGTTCAATCTCATTTAGTGTCAGTGTCGATAAAATCGATGCTGGCGTGCCCTCGCGCCGTCGCACAGCAATAAGATCTGCCGTTCCATATTTTGATATCCCGCCCTCTCCGTTTTTCAGGCGAAGTATGCCCGCGGGACTGCTGGTGGCCATCCTAAAAACCAAACCACCATCAAGACCAATATTTGAATATAGATAATCAATTTCATCGAGCAGATCTCCCGCTGCGGTCATCGAGGAATCACTTCCAACTGCGATTCGATCGATAGCTATCAAAAAATCTCTAGATAGTGTCTTAGAAAAGAGAAATTTATTTGACGTTGGGCAAGTTATAAGAGAAGTCCCTCTCTGATTAATAATCATCGCATCCTGAGAGCTGCACCCGAGCCCATGAACAAGTACGGTACGATTGTCCAACAACTGCATCTTGTCTAATTCAAGGAGTTCATAACTGCTCTCCCTATCAACTCCTTCCGCCGAATGAAAAATAAACGGAACATCAGGCGGAGATTGATGAAATCGCGCTGAGAAACCTGGATCGAAGCGTAAAGAGTGCGACCATCCATAGCGTGAAACGACTTTAACAGGGAAATCTAGCGAATCAAACTCCGGATATAAGGGATTATGGTGGCAAACTGTAGTTACACCACACAGGAGATTGCGTATAGCTCCCCAATACAGACGAACAGCCTTGGGAATTTGTCGATAACGCGCAATTGTCGTCGCATGAACTTTATGAATCTCGTCTGCCCATTCAGATGAGTTCAGATAGTGCGGCTCTTTAGAACTGCGCCCCAGATTAGGAAATAAGCCGAACTCAAGATGATCATGTGAATTGATAAGACCTGGAAGGAGCAAATACTCATACAGATCTAAATCAGGATTTTCACAATCAACTCTAGCCCCAATAGAGGTAATCTTGTCATCCGTGATTCTCACGATTGCATCTCGCCAGGCACTAACTCCGAGTGCGACCCCAGAACTAGCGATCTGCAAAGCATCTGACAATTTTGTGGATGCACCCGAGTGTGATGGCTTCTGATTTTGCAGCCTCATGACATAGATGGCGGCAGCTCCAGCCAGTTCTTCAAAAGAATGCACCTTTCCCGCCGACTCAAAGATAGATCTCTCAGATAGACCGAATCCTGGCTCGACAAGCTCTTGCAACTCGAATCCACGAGATTCAAAGGTAGATACGATCTCATCTATCGATCTAGATTTAACCTCGAGCTCAACATTCGCACCTAAAATATTGAAACCGCGTTTCCAACGAAATTTTGTTGAGGTAAGAGGATGAACATCAGAAAGTACAATCCATCCTCCGCTCTCTATAACTCGATGACACTCTTCAGCAAAGGCGGAGAGATCTTGAACATAACTAAGTACAAATGAAGAGAGCACAAAGGTCTTTGACCTATCCCCCCCTGATAGGGAGACACAAGCAGATTGATAGAGCTCGGTAGTTGATCCGACCTTCGTTTTTGCATGAGCAAGCATCTCTTCAGAGATATCTACACCGACTAAACGAGAAGGTTCGTAATCTTCTAGTCTGCACAGCCATCTTCCTGTTCCACACCCCACATCCAGCACTTCGCGCCCTTTCAATGGCGGAAGCAAAGGAATTAAATATCTTTCCTCAAGTTTCAACAAAGGATTTGGCTGCGAATCATATACTTGCGCCCAAAGATCGAATTTCTCGCTGCTTATCTGTCCTCCCGAAGAAACACTCGCCATACAAATTCGTTCGTTCATAGGCTTTCTCTCTTCGGCTTACGCAGGACAATCAGCTGATTTGCGAGATGCAATTCAAATGGAAAGCTATAGATATGCAATGCATAGCGCCATGCACTCAATAACTTCAACATCGTTCGGCTCCACTGCGGAGCACGTATATCCTGAACTGTTGGCCATCGAGAGCCTATGACGAGCTCGAAATTATCAATCAGCTTTTTCGTCTTATTTTTTAACCATGGCGCACTCGTATCGATGCGTAACGTGAAATCCATCCATTCTTTGCTTGCCCATCCTGCAGGCGAGTCGGGGAATGCAATCTGTCCATCGACTTTGCCATACATTCCATCTCCAGCTTTATGAGGCTGAGGCGTCGGAGTGTAATGCTGGATAATAATCTCCGAATCTGGATTGATGCGTTTTATCTTTCGAATGAATTGCAAGGTCTCTTTGGTATCACGCTCTGGATCTCGAGGATTGCCGACAACAAAAGAGAATTCAGGAATGATATTGAACTGTCGGGTCCGCCGAGCAATATCTAATGTCTGCTCTGTTGTAATGCCTTTCTGCATTTCATCCAGAACCCAATCAGAACCAGATTCAGCACCAAAGAAAATCATTGCGCATCCGGCTCGTTTGATTGCTGCGAATGTCTTGTCAGAGTAACGCGACATAATATCCACACGCGCTTCACACCACCAACGCAAGTTGAGATGAGCCATTCGCTCGCAAAGGTCAAGCGTATGATCTTCTCGTAGGAAGAAATTCATATCGTAGAACTGGACGGAATCAGCTCGGTACTGTTCGACTAAATGAGTGAGAATCGCCACGGTACGCTCCGGTGATTCCATCTTTTCCGTGTTTCCATACGCAGCGTGAACCCCGCAAAAACTGCAGTTGAAGGGACACCCTATGCTCGCATGATGCACTGCGGTCCGCTTTCCAAAGAAGGATGGCCTCAGATACTTCTCGACCGGGAGACGATGAAAGGGGGACCACGGAAATTCATCGGGACCCCTCATTGGTCGATCCTGGTTAGCTCGATGGAGTCCGAACTGGTCCTTATAGGAGAGACCTTTTATTGAATCAAGGCGACGATTTCCACGCAGTGCATCTATGAGTTCGATGAGAGTATCTTCGCCCTGACCACGAACGATGTAATCGACGTAACGGGCGTTAAGTGCTGCATCTGGGTAAATAGAGGGGAAATAGCCGCCCCAACAAATCGGCACTCCAGGGTAACGACGGCGTATCTCACGTGAAGTTTCCATCGCAGCCACCATTTGAGGACCAGGCATTGCGGAGACTCCAAGTAATTCAACCCCATGTTTTTCGATCAATTCAGCGATTAGCGCAGTGGGGTTGTCTACAAGATTCCCGTCAACGATCTCGTATTCTTCCTTCTCTTCGAGAACTGCAGCAAGTGACAGAATCGCAAGCGGAAGGCGGCGATTGCGGGGTTTGGTCGCGCGAGGATGGTAAAGAATAATCATTTGCTTACCCATGCTGCATAGAGGAAAAAACGTGAAGGCTTGCGACGACCTTTCAGCTTCGCGATCAGAGGGCGCAGAGACCAGCGAACACCATAGAACGGTCGAAATATGTACCATTGCGCATCAAATCGAGACTGTAGATTCTGCAGGCGATCGGGAGTTAAAAATTCAAGACTATTGATTGAATCTGATGCGAAGCCGTGCTTCTGCTTAAAGTACGCTCGTTTTTCGCTGACCATCTCATGGCCACTCTCTTCCCTCGCATACCAAGGTGTGTCGGCTATAACTACTGCACCTCCCGATTGAACACAACGGAACGCTTCTCCAAAGGTGCATACGAAGTTTTCAGAGTAATGGAATGACGCGTTGAAAATTGCGATATCGAAAGTTGAGGAAGCAAATGGGAGATGGTCTAGTTCCGCCTGTACGCAAGGGAATTGCCTATCATTTTTCCTAAAATGAGCTGCTGCTCCCAAACCATCTTGAGTATTAGTCAAGATATCCACTGCCACTGAATAATGGCCTCGCGAAGCTAGCCTATAACTCATCCATCCATTACCTGCACCCAGGTCCAAAATTCTCAATGGCCGCTTTAGCTGCGCCTCTAACGGTCCAATAATCTTCCGTTCGATATATTTAAAACTTTGTGCCCTAATCTTCCACTGATAGGGGTTTTTCTCTGATAAATCTTTGTATGGCAATGCTAGGTAGTAGCTACTGTCAGCGCTTCCTCGTCCTTCATGAGCACGAATTTGCTCATAATCGCTGATGAACGCGTGAAAATACTTCTCTCTACTCGAAGGAAGACAGCGCCAGATACCACCGATACATTGGAGTTCGGCGCCGCAGTTCTCACATGATATAGAAACATCGTCTGTTATTTCTGTTCGAAGTTCCCGTAGGGGAGATTTGCACTTTGAACATAAGAGATAAAGCGCTTCGCGCTTTTCACCGACAGGCACCATAACCGCACTACGAACCATGGTCATTGGCCTGCCACTTTCTCAAAGCGGATAAGAATATGATCACCAGAAACACGAAGGAGCGGAACCGATGCCAGTTTGCGCTCTAAACTTCGTAAATGTTCGAACAATCCATCATGTCGACGAGCCCAGCCTTCACAATAGGAGGGTGGAATTGCTACTCCAACTCCTGAATACGACTTGACCACAAAATATGGCTCAAAATATTTGCGCAGCTGGCGCAACGTCGGGTAATAGATAGGCATTTTAATTCCGCCGACAACGGCAGAGGCCTTTCCCCCACATCGCCTAAATGCTTTCCTAGTATTACCCTGTGCAAGGTAATAAATCATCTCCGCCAGACAGAATCGAGTTGAAAGGCATAAAAGCAACTTTCCGCCATCGCGAACTACTTGAGATAGATTCGCTGCTACCTCCCGGAGGTCGGCCACACAATTGAGCCCGGAGAAATTTGAGAGTACCCCGTCAAATTTCTTCTCGGACACGATTCCACCGATTCGCTCTATCGGCATATGACAGAATTCAACAGGTAAAGCGGAAGACTCCTTGCTGAGTCTCTGCCTGGCCGCCACTATCATCTGCATCGATGCATCACAAGCAAACACGGTGTTCCCGCGTTTCGCCATGAACAACGCATCTTCGCCGGTTCCACAATTAAGCTCGAGAATACGGTCATCGACTGTGAAAATTCTCTCGATGGTCCTCCAGACCTCGTCTCTCTGCGCACGACCGACAAGCGAATTCGTAAAAATTTCGTCATACACCTCAGCTAGGCCGTCAAAAGCCGTTCCCGCCTCGATATCTTCTATCTTTGAAACCCTGGCCAAAGTGGAAGTCAAGTTATGCCTCCATTTCGGCAAACGTTTGGACTAGGCCGTCACGAGAAGCCTGAATACATCGATTCAATTCTTCAAGGAGACTGGGATCTGCCGATCCAATCTCCAAAAGCCGCGAACGTTGCACTTCATCCCGAAGAAGTTTATCGGCATGTGCATAGTAGGCACGAGAATGGCGACCCGTGATTTTAATCTCGCGATCTGAACTTTGTCCCCAAGGCTTCAGTTGCACAAGTCTGCTCTGAATCTGCTGGTAATAAGGAGTGCCTTTAATTGGATAGGAGACTGTCGTAAAAAAGATATCCGGTTTCGACTTACTGACGTGTCGAATAGTCGCTTCGATGTCCTCCATCTCTTCACCTTCATAGCCCCACATCAAGAACATCCCGCTCTGAATGTTTCTCGCGCGGCTCATTTCAATAGCACGTTGTACCTGCTCTATCTTTACGCCCCGATCCATCGAATCAAGTAATCGTTGCGATCCACTTTCTGAACCGATCCATATACGGAAGCAGCCTAATTCGGCGAGCAGATCAAGCATCTCCTCATTAAGGCGATCTGCGCGTGAAATACATTCAAAGGGAATATGCAGTCCCCTTCGCTTCATCTCGCTCGCATACTTTCTCAGCCATTCATGATTGATCGTGAATACATCATCCGACACCCAAACGATATCGGGAGTGTATTCATGAAGTAGCCATTCAATCTCGTCGATGACCTTATATGGACTGCGGCGCCGATGTGTCTGACCATAGACCTGATGACTACACCAGCGGCATTTATAAGGACATCCTCTGGCTGTAATGAAATTTATCGAACCTTGTTTGTGATGAGTTCGCCATGTATTTACATAACGATGAATGTCAATCGCTTGCCGGGCTGGCCATGGCTGAGCATCGAGATCAGCGATCTGTTCGCGAGGAAGATTCTGATGGAGTACTCCTTCAGAATCGAGATAGGATACACCAGCTATTCTGGACTTCCACCCGGAATCGCTAAAATCGACACCACTGCGGAATGCCGTCAACAACTCATGCATCGTGGCTTCGCCTTCACCCGACACTACAATATCCGCACCAGATTCCAGATATTCAAGTGCGTATGCGCCCGGTTCCGGCCCTCCGACAATGACACGCCAACCCGCTTCACGGGCAACCTTCATTATCTCCACAACATTACTTCTGGTCATAAGGTTGGCGTAGATACCAAGAACGGATGGCTTCTCCGTTAGAAGATGCTGAAAGAGAAGTTCTCGGCTTGAAAAGGTTGTGTCAAATACATCGACGTCGAATCCCTTACTTCTTAAGTGAGAACAGATATATAAAATCCCCAGCGGCGCATAGGGCTTCATAATCTGAACTTCCTTGGGATCCTCATAGAGGAAGTATCCGTGGGTAAGAAGTAACTCCGGCATCAAACACCCTCGATTCTTACCACGAGATTTTCTATTGACGTCAACGACGATCGCGAATCTGCGAACGTAACAGTTTCAAAAGAAGTTGCATTGAGATTTCTGCAATCTGGCTCCATCTCAAAGACTTTTTCCCATAGCCGCTTGCACTCTTCGGACCGCTCATTGGCCAAGGGAGTTATCTGCCATTCAGCGACCTCTGCATGAAGCGCATCTCGAAGAGCGTGGTAGAAATTATCGGTGTAACTCGCAGTGAACATCGCGCAAAGGTCGTCACTATCGTTCCAGTTACGCTTAGGACCCAGCTGCGCCTGCACACGATTGAAAAATTCTGTGCCGGGAAGAGGATAGGAAAGGGACACACCGATATCGTCTGGACGAGTATCCCGGATCAACTGAATCGTTTCACAGATCTCTTTCCATTCTTCTCCCGGATAACCAAGTTGAATGAAATAGCAAGCTCGGATACCAGCTTGCGAGAGTCTCTCCCTGGCGAGGTAGATATCCGATAAGGATATCCCTTTACTCATTGAATCAAGTATCTTCTGCGATCCTGACTCCACCCCCATCCACACTTCAGAGCAGCCAGCGCGCTTCAGAGCAGAAACAGTCGCATCGCTCATGAGATCCGCGCGAGACTGGATCTTGAACGGAACGGGCTCACCATATACTTCAATCGCATTAGCGAAAGCTTCGACCCATCTATGATTCAACGCGAAGATATCGTCGCCAAACCAGACATGGTCAACACCATAGAGCATTCGTAGCTCATTGATCTCGCCCGCGACATCCTCAGCCCTGCGGACCTGAAATTTATCTCCCGAGATAGGCTTCGCGCACCAGTTACAGCGATAGGGGCATCCTCGACTCGAGACAACATTTATCGAGAAGTATCCATGCTTCTCAAGCCATGCCTGTCGATACGGCCCAAGATCAATCAGATCTCTCTTGACTCTTGGAAGAGAGACCCAGGATGGATTTTTCGTTATTCCCTTTGTAGTTTCCAGTCTTCCTTCTGACGCGTCATACCAGCTAAGCCCTGGAATTCCCTTGGGTTCTCGCGATTCGAGCAATGCTTTGCAGAGCTCCACAAGAGTCTGCTCTGCCTCACCGTTTAGAACATAATCGGCACCCTGAGCGAGGTAAACTTCAGGATGGTCCGTGGCGTCAGATCCATGCACGATCACCGGAATTTTCTCGAGCTGAGCCTCTTTCGATAGCTCTATCGCTAAATTCCGCATATGGCTGAGACACATCTTGGTCACGAAATTGAAGTCGTCTTCATAGATCACCACTAACTGTGGTTGATGTTCTTTCAGAGCCTCACGAAATCCTGTAACGGGAGATGCGAACGTCGTATCAAAAACAGCCGCTGATATTCCGGCTTCATGCAGAGCCGTTGCGGCATAAAGGGTCCCTAGTGGGGGATATGGCTGCATCTTTCGGGATTGCTTTGGGTCATTGGAAAGATGATTAGAATGAGTCAAGAGAACATTGGTCATATCAGGTCCACTCGTAGTACTTCGAGTACCGCTATAAGTTCGGTCTCGATAAATCCGTTCAAACGAAATCACATCGATTGCGGCATCCACTTCCGTATCCGTAAAACATTTAAGAATCGACGATGCGATATGTCTTTAGCGTCGTCTCCACTAAAGGATTCAGGAGATCCCTCTGACGCCACTCCATTCCTGTCGGAGTTATGGCCTGCGAGCTTGAGAAGAATGTAAAGAAAAGTCCGGCTTTCTTTCGAGGCAAGGAAGATTTCGGCATAGTTGATCCGTTAGCTCCTTATTTGTCTCGAGTTTGAGCCTTTCCGTCTCTTCGGATGTCACGATTTTGTCAACTCGGGGTCTTATCTTTGTTAGTTCTGGAAGCGCCAATAAGATATTGCGGCTGTCTCCGAAGTGGGCTGTCTCCATCCCTATTCGTTTCAGTCACGCAGCCAATTGGCATGCTCTCTTCATCACCATCACAACAGGCGGCTTGATTTCGCAGGATTTCGCTTGTTCGACACGCCCAAACCTGCTCCACTGAGGTTAAACTGATTATTTTTCAGTGATTTTAAGGCTCAACAAGAAGGAAACTCCGTTGCGACTCGGAATCTGTGGTGCTGTTTTCATCTGGGCTGTAGCATCTACTGCAGCGCACGCTCAAGCTTCAACGGAATGGCCGATGTTCGGCCACGACTCCGCCAGCACACGTTTTTCCCCTCTTACAGAGATCAATACAGATACGGTCGGCTCGCTAAGCCGCGCCTGGACCTATCACATGAAAAGGGATAGCCCCGCAGCAACTACCGCTGGCGCCATCGGGCACGGCGGCGGACGCCGGTCTTCGCAGGCGACTCCAATCGTGATAGACGGAACGATGTATATTCCGACTCCATATGGAACGGTAGTAGCCCTCAATCCTGAGACCGGCGACGAAATATGGACCTTCAAGATGGACCGTGGAAATCCGGCCGGCCGAGCCGTTGCCTACTGGCCCGGCGACGCCAAAACTCCCGCGTCAATCATCTTTGGAACCAGGGACGGTCGACTGCTCTCCTTGAATGCCCAAACCGGCAAGCTAACGGATTCGTTTGGAGACAAAGGAGTCGTAGACCTTAAAGAGGGCGTGAATAATGGATATCCCAATGCTCGTTATGACATGACCTCTCCCCCCCAGATATATAAGGACCTGATCATTACCGGTGCCCAGGTGCAGGAGACCCCAGAGCGTGGTCCTTCCGGCGATACGCGCGCCTGGGATGTACACACCGGAAAACTCGTCTGGCAGTTCCACTCCGTACCCCATCCTGGTGAGACAGGAAACGAAACCTGGCCAGGCGATAGCTGGAAGAATCGTTCGGGCACAAACGTCTGGGGAATGATGAGTGTAGATACAAAGCGTGGCCTTGTATTTCTCCCTTTTGGTGGCCCCAGTTACGACTTTTACGGAGCAGATCGGAAAGGCAAGAATCTCTTTGGCAATTGCTTGGTCGCACTCAACGCACAGACGGGCAAACTCGTCTGGTATTTTCAGACCATCCATCACGACCTGATTGATTATGATCTCGCGTCCGCTCCTGTTCTTATGGACGTCCGCCAGAAAGGCAAAGACATTCCTGCTGTCGCCGTTATCGGCAAAGCAGGCCTTATGTACATCCTCGACCGCCGAGACGGTAAACCAGTCTATGGAGTTGAAGAAAGACCAGTCCCGGCGAGCGATGTTCCCGGCGAAGAAGCCTCGCCTACTCAACCGTTCCCTCTGAAACCTGTACCACTGGGCCGTTCCTCATACACTCCGGCGGACATTGCGACCGTAACTCCAGATCACGAAAAGTTTTGTAAAGCCATGTACGAAAAAGAGGGTGGCATGAAGAACAATGGCCCCTTCACTCTCTTCGGTACCGAAATGACCTTGATCTTTCCAGGAACCATTGGTGTCACGAACTGGCAGGGAATGTCCTTGAACCCGAAATTGGGATATCTCTTCGTAAATACGATGGATCTCGGCGATGTAGGAAAGCTGGAAAAGCAGAGCCCAGGCTCAGATCCGCCTTATGAGAGATCGAGCCCTTGGGGAACTTACGCACATTTCTGGAACAACGACACTTTCATGCCCTGCCAACAACCGCCATGGGGACAGCTCTGGGCGATCGACGTCAACACCGGCAATGTTGCATGGAAGGTCCCTTTCGGGATAATCGAGTCTTTGGAATCGAAGGGCATTCATGGAACGGGTGCTCCCAATTACGGGGGTTCTATCGCAACAGCGGGCGGACTGGTCTTTATTGCAGCGACGAACGATCAACGATTCCGGGCCTTCGAAGCAAAGACAGGAAAAGTTCTGTGGGAGACAAAGCTTGAAACCGGCTCCTACAACGTTCCTATGACCTTCCGAGGAAAAAGCGGAAAGCAGTATGTGGTTCTTGTAGCGACTGGGGGAAGTTACTACGATTCGACTTCCGGAGATTCGGTCATTGCCTTTGCACTCCCGAACGCTCCCACCGCCAAATCTGGCGACAAGCAGTGAAGCTCCTCAATCGGAGGCTGGAAAATGGATGAGGTTCTAAGAAAAAAGAGAGCTGCAGGAGTTCGGTGGGCTGTTCCGCTCACGATCGCATTATGTTGCGTTCCCGGTATCTACACGAAAGCACAGACTGCGGCACATCCCAGCGTCTCTACCAGAGAATCGGGCGGCAATCACTTTAGCGGCCCCGGCGATGTGGTCTACGTACCCGACAGGGATTCTGTGGACCGTCGCATAGATCTGTTCTTCGGTGACTGGCACGAATCCATGCCCCGTTCGGCGTTCGGTTCACTTGTGCTGCGCGATATCCTCACACGCGGTGACAACCTTAGTCCTCCCGCGAAGGGAGCGGTGCTTCAGACGGCAAACTTTCTCTCCTATGGCCGGTTGCCAGGACATGCCGTGACTACCCCTTCAACCCTGAAGGGAGCACAAGAAGTCTTATACGTCATGGGAGGCTCAGGCGAAATCACCGCAGGGCAAAAGAAAGTAGCACTACATAAAGACATCGCCATCCTGATGCCCGAGGGGGTACAGTTTGTAATTCGGAACACGGCCGACGACGACCTCACGATGTACGTCCTCGACGAACCCGTTCCTCCCGGATTTCGCCCTATCCCGCAAATGCTGGTTGCAGACGAGCGAAAGGTTCCGGTTCGAACCCCGATGGCGGCATCTCCCTATACCAGCCCTGGCAGCTCAGGTCATTGGGCCCACATCGTTCGCGATCTCTTCAATAAGTCGGACGGTCTCGCATCTGTAGGCGACATTATTACAGTGGAGATCAACCCCCTCGAACTTGGAGAGCCACACCCCCATCTTCCCGGCAAGGAAGAGGTCTGGCTGCAGATCGAAGGAACCAGTCTCGCTTTCTATGGTCCTCAGATCCGCGTACAGCATCCCGGCAGCGCTTACATGCTGCGTCCGGACGGTATGACGCAGCATGCCAATATCAATAACGAAGACAAGCCGGTCAAATTTCTGTGGTTCAACACAAATACAGGCTTATCGGCGCATTGGCGCTAATATTGCCTACCCACAAAGCACACAACAAAGCATCGTTTAAAATGGATAAGCGGTGAGCGAATAGAGGAAGTGGAGATGGGCATGTTGAAGTGGACAATTTTGGTTTCTACCGTTTTAGCGACAGCACTACCGGTAATGGCACAGGACAATGACGCAACTCTTCCGGATGGTCCCGGAAAGCCCATCGTGCAAAGAATGTGCACCGGATGCCATAAGCTCAAAGTCGTCACTTCGAAACATGCCACGAAAGAACAATGGGCTACGATCGTGCAGCAGATGGTCTCTCGCGGTGCAGAGGGAACAGACGAAGAGATCGATACCGTCATCGACTATCTGGCAAAAAACTTTCCTCCGCAAAAGGACGAGAAGGCGCCCCCTCCCGCATCTCAATCTTCAATTGAGCACGTTGGGCCTAACCAACTGCCCAATGCTTCCCTGTTGACGATGTCTCAGTCCGACGTAGATTCCATGTTGCGCTATTGGAGGCAATCGTCCGAGGAGTCCCGGACGATCCACACACTAGCCCTAGTCAGGTAAATAGTCCCAGCCAGGGCTGGTGCGGCCGAGATGCAGCTTCATTGCCTCGAAGTGCAGCATCGACTGCTGCCGCTCCTGTTCGAACTGCTGCACAGTTCTGGCCGCGACATCTTCTGAAATCTGACGCAGCTTCTTCCCCGTGCTCTGCGCCAAGACCTGCACGGTGCATGCACGTTCAAGGTAGTAGAGATCGTCAAAGACATTGGCGATCGACTCACCGCAGAGCAGAACACCATGATTCGCCATAAATAAAACATCGGCATCTACTAACTTGCTGGTGATACGGTCGCCTTCCTTGTCATCAAGCGCCAGGCCGCCGTACTCCGTGTCGTAAGCAACGCGGCCATAGTAACGAAGTGAGTTCTGGCTCACCCACTCGAGACCGCCATCTTCAAGCAAAGTAAGCGCGGTAGCATAAGGCATATGAGTGTGCATAATGCATCGCGCATTCTTCTTTGCCTTATGAATACAGCCGTGAATGAAAAAGGCTGTCGGTTCGACATTGCGATGCCCATCGATCTTGTTCCCGTGGACATCAACAGTAACAATGTCTGACGGGACCACATCACCCCAATAAACTCCCTGGGGATTAATGAGAAAGGCGTCCACTCCGTCTTCGCTCGGCACAGCCATACTAAAGTGGTTGCAGACACCTTCATGCAGACCAAGTTGGGCCGCCATCCTCAACGCGCCGGTAAGATCGATCTTTGCCTGGCGGATCGTCTGTTTGTAAGTCGCAATATCCATCTGTGCAGTCATCATAAAACTCTCACTTACATCTGATCGCCGAGGGCGGCGACACCTCTGATTATGGCTGAGCCGGAATAAACTTCAGACAGACCGGAGTATCGATGGTGACTTGTTTTCCGGTCTCGGTAAGCTTTCCGGTAGCACGATCAATCTTGTAAACAACGATATTGTTGTGCAGCTCGCTGGCTGAAATCAGGTAAGAACCGGTGGGATCGACCGCGAAGCTCCGCGGCAGAATGATGGTCTTCTTCTCTTCAACCTGAGTCAGGGTTCCCTTTGCAGGATCGATCGCATAGACACCGATGCTGTCGGGACCGCGAGTATTGTCGCTGTTAGCGCGACGGTTGGACTCGTAAAGAAATCGACCATCGGGACTAATCTCAATCTCTGCGCTGTGATTATCCGTTACCAGGCCGGGCGTCACCGTAGAGAGGGTCTGAATGGAGCTAAGGACACCGCCTTCGGGATTCCAGGAAAATGCGTCCAGAGCTCCGCTCATCTCACTGAGTTGATAGCCGAACTTCCCATCCCGGCTAAAGGTGAAGTGACGCGGCCCTCCGCCAGGAGCAACCGTAGCAAAGTGAGGATCCGCGGGAGAGAGCGCTCCCGTCTTGTCATCGAAGTTGTAGACAAAAATCTTGTCCTGCCCAAGATCGGAGACGATCACATACCTGTTATCCGGCGAAGGCAGGATGGAGTGCGGATGGGGAACAGACTGAATCTGTGGATTGACACTGTGTCCCACATGCTGCATAAAAGCTGTCATTCCTCCCAGCGAACCATCCGGATGAACATTGAGAATCGTGACGCTTCCACTGCCGAAATTAGCCATCATGACGTATTTACCCGTCACGTCCATAGAGATGAAGCAGGTGCTGGTGCCGCCGGTAGGCTTCGTATTCAGTAGCCGCAGCTTTCCGGTCGTCGGATCGATGGCATATGCACTGACATAGGAGGCATGATCCAGTGGCGGGCCAACCGAGAGAGGGTCCTCACTCACGGCATAAAGAAACTTGTGGTTGGGAGAGATCGTGAGAAAGGATGGGTTTGCTATCTCCGCCGCAAGCTGCGGATCACCAAATTCTCCCGTCGCTGCATTAAAGCGAACGACGTAGATTCCTTTGCTATGGCTCTCTCCAGAGCCATTCGGAAGGTTGTGACGGACAAATTTAAAACCGGTATAGGTACCGGCATACATGAAAAAATCCTTGGTCTGAGCCTGCAGGTTTTGACTGGAAAGAACAGTAAAACCAATGGTCAGAGCAAGACAGAGCGAAATCCAGGAACGCTTCATAATAGTTTTCTGATTCTCCTTGTGGAGAGGATTATGTCTAAAGTCGCAGTGCCCAAAACTACTTTGGGCGAGTTGAAGGAGCTGCCGCCGGTTTATGCGCGAAATAAAGAAACTTGAGTTGGGAATCTTCGCTGGGATTGATGACGCTATGCGGTGTCTTCCCATCCGGAACTTCAAGGAAAGCCCTGCCAGGTGGCTGACGAAGAAGCTTGTTGGATACAAAGGCAATGCCTGTTCCCTTGAGCGCAGTCCAGACAGCTTCCATATCAGGAGATTCTGTAGACCGCGGCCGGCTGACCGTCAGCGGATCGAGATAAACGGTCGACACATCGGTCAGAGTCGCCAGACCATCGGAGGCAACGAAGATCTTCTTCACCATGTAAGACCACTGCAGGTCTGTTGTGCTGAACGGAATACTATTCTCATCGCGAACCAACATGGATGTATTGGGATGAAACCCCGCAGTGACCGGTTCCTGGATCTCATACATCGTAAGAGGCTGATCTCCCGTATTCGTCAGGGTGAACTCCAGCTCAGCAGGAACCAATAGCGCAATATTCGTCGACAAAACGACAGACTGGTTTCCGGCAACAGCCTTTCCCTCACCAGACACAACGAAGTAGACCTGCTGCTGATCCTTAAGCCGGATCGCGGAAGTCGCTGCATGTGGAGCGAGAGTAGCGTACTTGTAAGCTGAAACGAATCGAAGAACGGCCCCATCCGCAGAGGGATGGAGAGGATCTCCCTGGGTAAGAACATCCCGTTCCGTCAGGTGTCCGTAGGCTTCGCGAGGCGAGGAGGTATGCCAATCGCCAAAGTAACGATTGAGTCGATCACCGTATGTCTGGGCCAGCGCAGATGCGGAGAGCATACACACGCCGAGAGTCAGAAGCACCCTTTTAGCCATTGAATGATTCTCTTCCGGAGCCTGAGGTAACGACTGAATTTCCTTATACAGCAAATTGAAGTTGAACAGCTTCTTCACAAAGCAACAAGCGAAATAGTGCGAAACGATTAGCTACGCGAATGAACCGCGAATCTCATTTCTCGTTCTTCAAAACGTAGTACAGATAAGAGTGGCTCCAGTGCACCGTCTCGCCGGGAGCCGCCCTCAGACGAACAAAGGGCTCCAACGCCACGGTAGAGCGGATCGACCACAGCTCTTCCTTTTCCAGAGGATGATCGCCTGTAATCCTCATACCGGCCCCAAGACGGCTGTTTTCAATTTGGATGTCGTAGTCCTTTGGACTGCCGCTTAGCCCGCCAATGTGTACGGTAAACACTTCCCGTCCCTCGAGCTGCTTACGATACACAATCTGTCTCCCCTCAACCGCCCCTAGATTGTCCTTGATAGGCCGCTCCGGCTTGATTGGAAAAGGAAGACTAATCTTGAAATCGGGTCCGGTCGCCTGATGATCGAGAACGAGGAAGTTATGGTTGTAGACATCCGTATCAATCGGAAGCCGCCCAACATTCTTTAGACTGTGGTCGATGACAAGGACAGACTTGCCCGGCAGAAGCCGTAATTTTTTGATGTAGACATATCCATAACCTGATCTTCTGTCGACTAACTTTTGCGTGAACTCAACCGAGGTCGCCCGAACCCGCACCTTCCACTGCCCTGCGTCAACCATCTCGTACTGGCGAAAAGAACTGTACTTCTGGTTGTCCGGCTTTTTGAGAGTGCCTACCCCTATCTTTACAAAGGTCTCGCCCGGAACAGCCTTCTCGAATCCAAGCGAGGAATCATCTCCGGTAATAAACTCTTCGACTGGCCCCATAGCCGAGCTGGAAGCTCCAGCGACGATCTCGGGACCATCAAAGATAAAATCTCTGACACCGGGATCCATCTTTGTAAACCACGGACTGTAGTAAGTGTGACCCGCAAAGGTGAGATCAGCAACAATACCCGACCAATCGAACCGAGTCCCCCGATAAAATCCCTTCGCCGAATCCGGAAGGTAGATGGTCGCATGAACAATGCCATTATCTATCGTGGCCTTCGGCTCCTCTGCCGACGCGAAGCAAATCCCCGACGCTGAAAGCAGCATCGCAAGGCAAATCCGAGACCACAATGCAAGTGACCGCTCAAGGCGCAATCAATATTCCCCCGTCACCACATTATGCAAAGGCTCATGCAGAGAAAACCTTGCAACTTGCTCGACAGCAAGCTTAAAAGCACGTTGCAGAGTTCGAGGACTGTCGCTCGCCACATGCGGTGTAAGCAAAAGATTGGGCGCACTCCAAAGAGGATGCTCAGGTGGAAGGGGTTCCGGATCGACCACGTCAACAGCAGCTCGAATGCGCTTCCGCTGCAGAGCATCCACAAGAGCATCCGTGTCGACGGTTGCACCGCGACCGGCGTTGACAAGTAGCGCACCCGGCTTCATTCTCGCCAGCCTTTCCGCATCGAAGAGATGGTAGGTCTCCGAAGTCAGCGGCATAATGAGCACAACAATATCGGCAAGACCAAGAAGCTCATTCAACTGCGTAACCGGTTCCACTCCCGGCCTCGCACTGCGAGCAACGCGAAGAAACTTCGGGCCAAAGGGAGCAAGGCGGGCTTCAATCGCTTGGCCAATAGCGCCATACCCGACGATAAGAACCGTAGCGTCTGCGACCTCATCGATGAGTGCCGGCATATTGAGGCCGGGCTTCGTCCCGGATTGCATCAGATAGATCTTCTCCGCCTCGTTCTTGCCCTCCCAATCATGACCGCGCTGCAACTCAAGATAGAAGGGAAAGTACTTCTGCATGGCAAGAACGGCCGATACAGCCCACTCCGCCGTGGGGATATCGTGCACACCCCGCGCATCGCAAAGCGTGACGTCTCGCGGAAGAATCTTGAGCAGAGCATCCACTCCGGCAAATAAGGACTGAACGACCTTGACTCCACGAAGATAGGGCCATTGAACACGAGCCGTAGCCGAAGAAAGCGGAGCAATCCAAAAATCAACCTCGATCGTCGATGTTGGACTCTCCGGGATACGCACAAGTTCGACTTCACCCGAAAAACCACTCAACAACGATTCCTCGATCGAGGCTTCAACACCCACCCGAATCATAACTACATCTTCCTCATTAGTTTCGTGGACTTAGTTGCCAGCACTTGAAGAGGCTCCGGCTTTGAAGAAAAAATAAACCGGGACTCCAAACAAAACGATAATAACGCCCGGAACCGTAGTTGCCGGACGATAGACCAGAAGAACAACCAGAATGATCGCGGCAAAGACGATGTACAAGATAGGAACAATCGGATAACCGAAGGCTTTATATGGGCGCTTTGCATCGGGTTGCAATTTCCGAAGACGGAAGACGCCTGCAATCGTAAGGATGTAAAAGATAAGTGCCGCCGAAACGACATAGTCGAGAAGATTGCTGTAAAGATTGCCATACGTCTGCGTGGCCGGTTGATAGGTGCGAACGAGTACCAGAACTCCGGCCCACACACCCTGCATAGCCAGAGCCGCGCTGGGAACACTCGAGCGATTAATGTATGCAGCTTTCTTGAAGAAGAGACCATCCAGAGCCATCGCATAATAAGCGCGCGCGCCTGAAAGGATCATGCCATTCATGCATCCGAATGCGGAGATCATGATGGCAATAGCGATGATCTTCGCTCCTGTTCCCGGAAAAATCGCTTCCATCATAGCGGCTGCCACGCGATCCGATTGCGCATGCTGCACCTGGCTGAACGGCAGCACGACAACATAGGCAAAGTTCGCCAGCATATAAAGTCCAATAACAATCACTGTTCCGAGAGCGAGCGACAGCGGCACGTCTCGCGCCGGGTTTCGAACTTCACCTGCATTAAACGTGATGTTATTCCATGCGTCCGCAGCGAAGAGCGATCCTATCTGTGCTGTGCAGAGAGCAACGATTATGCCAAATCCTGTAAGAGGTGTCAGGCCCGGGGCAGAAGGTGTAAAGCCCTGCGGAGACCATGCATGGTCGAAGTTCGCATGAACGACCGAGCTCTTCCATCCAATCAGCAGACCGATCGCAATCACTCCAACAAGGCATCCAATCTTTACCGTAGTAAAGCTGTTCTGAACCCCCTTGCCATATTTCAGGCCGCTGCTATTCGTCCATGTAAGAAAGGCGATCAGAGACAAGGAAACCAGCTGCGCCGTCGAAAGCGATATCGCGTAGTTCGGCAGAATATGAATCGGTGGAATGATGTACCTTGATTCCGAGATCGGCGGCCATAGAACACCTAAATAGCGAGAAAATCCTACGGCAGATGCGGCGATTGTCCCCGTCTGAATAACCAGAAAAAGCGTCCAGCCATAAAGAAATCCCCAAAGCGGCGAGTATGCCTCTCGAAGATAGACATACTGACCTCCCGCACGCGGCATCATGGCGGCAAGTTCGCCGTAAGATAACGCGGCAGCCAAAGTGAGAAGCCCCGCAATCAACCACGCCACCAACAACCAGCCGGCACTGCCGACCTCGCGTGCCATCTCGCCAGCAACGATGAAGATACCGGAGCCGATCATAGACCCCGCTACAATCATGGTCGAATCGAAGAGTCCCAAGCCCCGGCGAAGAGCACGGCTCTCCGCATGTTCTGATGACTCTTCAGACGGCGGCACCTCTGCTCCCAGGTAAGCCTTGGCCACGATTCGTTCTCTCTCCCGAAAGCCTGCTTGGCAGCAGTTCCCGTTCCTTCAAGATAGATTTGAATTACTTTATCTGTTTCGCTTCAGAAACGAAGAGACTACTTGGTTGAACTCTTCAGAATACTTCTTATGAATATTATGTTTTCCATCAGGAAAGTTATAGAAATCAGAGTCGACAATCCCCCGATGAATCATCTCTGGATGCGTGGCTGGAACAAGAGGATCCAGCGCTCCATGAAGAATCAGCGTAGGACATTTAACCTTGTGGAGCTCTGAGCGATAAATATCTCCACCCGCGGCATAGAGACCTTCCAGACCGGTCACATACCGCTCCCACAACGCCTGCAACTCATCGCCGTAGATCGCCCGCAGAGGCTCAATCGCTCTCTGCGACCAGGTCGATAAAGAACGCATGGCCTGGAAGACGTGCAGCTCTTCTTCGCTCAGAAACGAATTGCCTCCCCACACAACCAGATCCCTTACACGCTCAGGATAGCGAATAGCCATGATGGTTCCGCTATTCGCTCCATCGCTCCACCCCATAACTCCGAATCGCTCATATCCAAGCGCCGCCATGAGAGCGGCCATATCCTCAGCATCGCGCTGATAGAAATCTATCGGATAATCCCTCTCAGGCGGACGCGATTGGCCATAGCCTCGAGGATCAGGCGCAATAACGCGGTAGTTCTGGCTGAACCAGGCTATCTGATCCGGAAAATCGGCGGTACCGGTCCCAAGCGCACCCGGCAACAGAAGCAGTGGCTCTCCCTCGCCTGCGCTCTCATAATGAACGGTAAATTCAGCCATTGAAAGCTTCGGCATCAGGATCGATCGACTCCATTCGTTCTCGAAATTACGCGTGCATCGACTGCGGTTGATAGATGCTGGGCTGGCTCTTCAGGCCAAGAATCTGACGCGCCTGAGCAGGGGTGGCGATCTCACGGTTCAACTCCCGCGCGATCCGAACCGTTCTGCTCACCAGCTCGGCGTTGCTCTTTGCCTTCCGTCCACGAGCGTAATAGACATTGTCCTCAAGCCCCACCCGGACATGTCCCCCCATAAGAGTAGCAAGCGTCGTAAGCGGCAGCTGGTAAGGACCGATTGCCGAGCAGAGCCACAGAGCATCCTCAGGAAACTCCTTCAGAAGCTGCAGCACATTCTCAACGGTCGGAAAGCTCCCCGTCTGGTACCCCATGACGGTCTGAATCCAATAAGGCTTGGCAAGCAGGTTGTTTTCGATGAGATATCTCACCACCCATGCGCAACCGCTGTGATAAGCCTCCAGCTCCGGCTTGATGCCGCGACGCTTCATCTCCGACGCAAACTCATGAATCAGACCGTAGCTGAACGGAATGCACTCGTCGATCTCCATCGCAGGACGCGGATTGGGCAACGGCGCGCGACGCTCTTTCAAACTAAACTTGCTCATGTCCGGCGACAGATTGAGAGAAGCGACCTCTGGTCCAGCCTCGAGCGAAGAGAGCCGCTCCTGCATCGTCATACCCGGCCCGCCACCGGTCGTAGCGTTGATGATGATATCCGGGCATTGCTGACGAATCTTCTGCAGCACCTCGCTCCACGGCTCTGGATCACGGGCGCACAGGGTCAGATCCTCAGGATCACGTGCATGAACGTGCACCATCGAAGCACCCGCCTCATAGGCGGCCCGAACAGATTCAGCTATCTCGTCCGCAGTCTCGGGAATATTCTCATTGGCCTCTTTACCCTGAATGCCACCGTTACACGCGACACAAATAATTAAAGGTGACATACCGCCACGAATTTTTTCCATGAAACCGAAGCTGTCGGTATAACGAAGTAAGTGCTGAGCTGAGCCGTTAATCTCGGACATGATGATCTCTATATAAAAATCTGGAACTGCGCTAGCTCAGGAAAACAGCTTTGATATAGGCGATCAAGCGAAATAGTACGAAACCCGTCTGCGGCTCTTATCATGCCGATAAACTGCAGAAAACATGCTCCCACAACAAAACTCTTGCGCCTGATTTAACTGCGTCGTAATCTGTGGGGCATACTGCAGTATTTCTCCGAGATCCCTGCCGTCCGGTTTGGTCAAGGCCAATGGAGGCATGTGGCGTCTTGATGTGGTCTTTCCTAAAAGTTTTCCGCTTCAGAAAATCCCTTTTTCGTGTGTCGATATCATGGCAAAACTTATTCTCTCCACGGTCAAAGAAGTTGCTCCCCGGCTTGGCGCAGGTCCCGATCGCCTGGACTCCTGGAAGGAAATTGCCACCTATCTGAAACGCGAGGTACGCACGGTTCAGATGTGGGAGAAAAAAGAGGGGCTTCCAGTCCACCGCCACTTCCATAATCATTTAGGTACGGTCTTCGCATTTCGCTCTGAAATCGAGGCCTGGGGCGAGCGACAAGCCTCCAAGCAGACAAAGAACACGAAAGCCCCCGCAGAAGAGATCGAGGCGAAAGGACCAAAGCCGACACGAATCGAAGTGGCTCCCTTTCCAGATCCGGAGGACAACACTCACTACTCCTCGTTATGCAGGATGATTGTCCTCGAAACGATTACCGGGCTGGCAAAGCTCGATCAATCCAAGGTGAGAGTTCTCCCCCTGGATGGCCTCCAGACAGCCGATCTCAGGCCCTCCCCGCAGGAGTCCGAAGAAGCCGATTACAGATTGGAGTGGGATAGCGGCACAGAATCCGGTACATTTTCGATCAAAGTCAGCCTGCTTCAGAAGAGTATGCAGTCTGTGGCCTGGTCCCGAACCTTCCAGCTATGTCCGGAGACTAATTACGAAACCCCATCGTTGATCGCCGACCAGATTGTTCAGTGTTTATGGCTGAAGATTATCTCTTTTTCGGGTTCTCTGATCACCAAACGAGTGGGAAAAACAGGTTCTCGCGATGCGTACCTCAAGGGTCGTTACTTCCTGAGCCAGCGCAACGAGAACGGTATGCGAAAGGCCGCCACGTGGTTTCGAACCGCCATTCAGGAAGATCCTGACTTCGCTCTTCCCTACTCCGGGCTCGCTGACTCGCTTACTCTTCTGTCTTTTTATGAGATTCTGACGCCCTCTGAAGCGATGCCGGAGGCGCGCAACGCCGCTCTCAAGGCGATCGATCTCAATCCCGACCTGGCTGAAGCGCACGCCTCCTTAGCCGATATCCACCTGCACTTCGATCGCGACTGGGAGGCAGCCGACCGCGGATATCGTCGCGCCATCCAGTGCAATCCTGAGTACGCTTTGGGGTATCACTGGTATGCCAATCTGCTCGCCGCAAAAGGCCAGCACGAGGCTGCCCATATCGCCATCATGTATGCGCTCGAGATCGATCCCGTATCGTTGATCACGCAGGTCTGGGCGGGCGTTACCTGCCATCTCGCCCATCGCTTTGACGATGCGATCAAGTACTACCAGGGGACGCTCGAACTCGACCCTCATTACGTCTGGGCGCATATGTATATGGCACAGGCGCTGGAGCAAAAGGGGAGATATCAGGAGGCGCTCCTGGAGTTCGAAACGACGATTCAGCTTGCAGGAGGCAGTAGCTGCGTTACAGCAATGAAGGCTCACGCGCTTGCGGCCGCAGGAGATAAATCGTCAGCCCGGGCGATCTTGCGTGACCTGCGCAGCTCCCCACGGCTCAAGTGCATGCCGTCCTACGATATCGCGGCAACTTATGCCGCGCTGGGCGAATCGTCGCAGATGGCGAAATGGTTGAAGCGAGCCTGCGAAGAACGAAATATGAAGATGTTCAAACTTCGTCAGGATCCTCGATTCGATAGAGTCCGGCACTGCCCTGAATTTCAGGAAGTGATCCAATATATCGGCTTGGCGCGTTACGACGGCATCGAAGCCCGTTAAACGCAATCGGCTTCAGGCCCTCGCCTGAAGCCGATCTACGATTCCCCTTTAGAAAAGGAACTTCACGCTCACCTGCCCGATACGTCCAGGCGAAGCTGCCGTTACCTGGCCGAACTGACCGCTTGCAAAGTTTCCCTGCACGGTTGTGAACTGCGCATGGTTGAAGACGTTGAAGAACTCTGCACGAGCCTGTACCGAGTAACGTTCCGTGATCTTTGTCGACTTCGATATGCCTGCATCCGTGTTGAGAATACCGGGACCATAAATCGGGCGAGGGCTGGAGTTCCCTATAACACCCAGTACTTCTGAAGTGAACGCAGACTTGTTGAAGAAGGTGTGGTTGCTGCTTGATCGTGGATCGGACTTCACAACACCTCCCACATAGTTTGGAAAGTCGAAAGAAAATCCGGTAAGGGCAAGATCGCCCGATTGACTTACGGTAATGGGGAAGCCCGTCGCGAATCGTGTGATTCCGCTGATGCTCCATCCTTCCGTAAGCCGCTTTGGCGCCTCTGCAAAGAGGCTATTGAAAGGCATCTGCCAGGTATAGCTCGCGACGAAGTTATGCTTGATATCGAATGGCGAAACTGCCCGCCCGCGACGAAGGTTCGAAGGCAGGAAGATCGTTGCAACGTTATCGATCGACTTGCCGTAGGTATAGGCTCCCAGAACCGAGACGTTGCGTGCCTTCCTCTCCACCGTGACCTGTAGTGAGTTGTAATTAGAGGCACCCAGGTTGCTGTAGAGGTGAACCTTGCCGAAAACGACAGAGCCAAGCTGCTGGTTGCCCATGCCTTCAAGTGAGCCGTAAACCTTCGTGCCGTCCGGCCGCGTGAAGACCTGCTTCTCGTTGTTCGGTCCGCAGGCGGGAGCCAGCGAGAGACATAGAGTCGGGTTGCCGACATTCAGGTTCAGATCGCCCTGCAGATTATGACTCTGCGTCCCCACGTAAGCGATCGTAAGCACGGTCGAAGACGACAGCTGGCGCTGAATCGACATGTTGTAGTGCTCTGCATAAGCCAGCCTGTTATTCACATTCAGTCCAGGTCCAACAAGCGGCTCGAAGCGGCTGAAGTCGAGTTTGGCGTTGTTCGGATCGCCCGCCTGAGGCAGAACAAACGGGAATCGCTGAGTCTGGGAGCTTCCATTGGAACGAGTCCTGAACGGTTCGCCGAGCGTTGGCTGCGCGAGACTGGTCCAGTACAGACCGTAGGGAGCGGAACCGATAACTCCAAAGTTGGCCGAATCAGCGGCTCCGAGATAGTAGATACCATAGGCCGCACGAATGCTGCTCTGCCCTGACTGCCCAAAGACCTTTTCCAGGAAGCGATTTTTGGAGAAATCCGGAGCATAAGCCAGACCCAGACGAGGCCCAAAACGATTCCAGAAGGTCGGAGAGATCGTCCTGCGTACTCCGGGATCTCCAGGGAAGACATAGCCCAGGGGCGAAAGCGGGAAGGTCGTCGATTGAACACCCGGGATAAAGGTATCGAGCCGGTTGTACTTGTCGTACCAGGGAACAGCGACGTCCCAACGAACGCCATAGTTCAGAGTGAGGTTCGACTTTGCCTTCCAGGTATCTTCGGCGAAGAGACCGCCGTATCGAGCACGATTGTCCAGCACCTGCTCAGAGCACTGCGTATAAGTTGCAGGAGCACCTAAAAGGAAATCGGCAAAATCGCTGCCCGTCTCGCCTCCCGTATAGCTGTACTGGCCGTTCGGAGCGCAGACATTTCTAACATTCAGTTGATAGTAGCGATACTCGCCGCCAAACTTCATCGAGTGGCTTCCCAGCAACTTCGAGAAGGCATCTGTAACCATGTAATTGTTATCGACAGCCTTCATGTTCGTCAGCGGATTGCCGATCGAAAAGCTATTGAACAACTGGGGAGGAACCGCCTGCGGATACCCTGCAGGCCCCGAGGGAACAATGCCCAATCCGCTGGGACTCGTGTTGAAACCGAGATCTGCAAGAGTGACCTTATTGCCAGCCGAAGCTGAATCCGGCTGCGCCGTCTGAGTCGCTGTGCGGAAGAACGTGGCGCGAGCCTCATTCACCATCGTCGCGCCGATGCTCTTCGTGTTGCTCATCATGAACATCTGTGCACGAGAAGAGTTCGAAACAGCGAAACCGGGAAGATAAGAACCTCCGGCAGACTGGTTGAACGCGGACGAATCGTCGAAGTGATAGTAAAAAGACCAGTCACCTGTCTTTTGATTGTGGAGGTCGACGCGCTGGCCAGCCTTGTCATCCGTGATCGTGTTGTTCAGGCTGGAGTTGGAAAAGATACCGCCGCCGTTGATGCCTGTCGGGATGAACGGCAGTATCTTCGCGGCGATTGGATCGATGGCGGCCGAGACATTTCCGTTCGGAAAGACCGACGAATACAGTTGACCCGCCGTAACGGTGCGCCCAAGCCTCTGAGAGAGTGTCTGGGCGAATGCGGCTCCATTGACTGTCTTCGTGCCAAAGGGATTAGCCGCGGAAAAATCTCCGCTACGCTGAGCACTCGTAGGAACAGCGATGCTACCGAAGACGGCACCGGCAGTCTGCCGAGAGCCCTGATAGTCGGTAAACCAGAAAAGATGGTCGCGCCAGAACGGACCTCCCACGGCATAGCCGAACTGATTACGTCGCAGCGCCGGCTTCGTTGGATCGAAGTATCCTTTGCCGTCCATAGCATCATTGCGATAGAACTCGAACGCATCGCCGTGAATACTGTTCGAGCCGGACTTAGTGATCGTATTCATCACGGCTCCGGTGAACTTCCCATACTCCGCATCGAAACTATTCGTAATCAGACGGAACTCGGCAACTGAATCGATGTTCGGGATCAGACCAGCGCCATTGTTCTTCGTCTCGCTGACATCACCGCCGTTCACCAGAAAGGCGTTCGCGCTCTCCGGTTGACCATTGACCGAGATATTGCCGGCATTCGCTGAAAGTCCACTATCGAGAGGGCGATCCGTTGCAGCCGAGCTGCTGGGGCGTGGCGCAACTCCCGCCTGAAGGCTGAGAAGATCCAGATAGCTGCGGCCATTCAGAGGGAGGCCGAGCATCTCTGCGGACTCGATCGTACCGCCAAGCTGCGTACTCGAAGTCTGAACCTGTACCGTGTTCGCATCGACCGAGATGCTCTGCTGCACGTCTCCAACCTCGAGCGTGACATCGAAGCGAAGCTGATCGTTCACCTTGACGTCGATATTCTGAATCGTCTCTGCACGAAATCCAGTCGCGGAGACAGAGATCTTGTATCGGCCCGGAACCAGGGAAAGAAAGGTGTATTGACCATCTGCCGCGCTCTTAATTACGCGGCTGGAATTCGTAGTCACTTCCACAATCGTGACAGTGGCCCCAGGAATAGCAGCGCCGGACGAGTCATGAACAGCACCCGATACGACACCGGTAACGTCAGCTCTCAGGTAACCGGCACCTAGAAAGACCAGAAGGAGATATATACACAAAGAGCAACGGCGTAACATGACGGCGCCTCCAAATAAAAGCTTATAAAGTGGAATATAAGCAGCATCGGAATTTGCCTCACAAGCGAAATAGTGCGAAAACACGTTTTTCGGCGAGATAGATACACCTGTCGCGAAGATTGTTTTCATCGTTTGTTACGAACTTACGATCGTAGCCATTCACATCTAACTAACGCTGTTGCAGCCATTCACTCGCAGATACAGACATCAAAACTACTGTTGCCCTGCGAGCGAACTCACATACTTAGCGAATCGAACTAACTAACATCAACTTAGGAGTGAATCGTAATAACGTATCTCTTTTCTCTGACGACACCTCTCAATTAGCGTGTCTCTCCAATGCCCGATCTCTTCACAAACGAAGTTCCTCTGCGCCAGAGACACTTGTGAAAACAAATCTCCGCACCCTGTAGAAGGATCACGTTGGCATCGAGCACGAATTCTGCTCGCAAATTCTGCTGCGCTGACATGGATGCTCCGCGGCATTTCCTTCAGGAAAGGGACACACGGAAGCAGACTGCACCAGATTCGCAACAAACCTTCTCGAGCGTTACTCCGAATCGTGGGTTCGACGCGGTTTCTACCGATCTCGCCTGACTGTCTCTCGATCTTTGCTATAATTGGTCATAAGCGCCGTCAGGAGCCATGTGCTTCCGTATGCGTTTGAATATTTGGCATAAGCAGATGGATACGGTAGAGACCAGTTTGAGTCCTTCCGTTCCTGCCACTTCCGCAACCGGAACGCATAAAACGCCCGGACAACAGGAGAGACTCGACCCTGACCGGGTGATCCGAGTGCCTGTACGCGGAGATTCTGCTACTCAAGATTGGAGTAAGTCATGGCGCAAAAATGTGATCTTTGCGGTAAGGGACCGCAGTTCGGCAACAACATCTCGCACGCCCATAACACCACACGGCGTCGCTGGAATGTAAACCTGCAATCGGTCAAGGCCGTCGTCGAGGGCACCAGCAAGCGGGTTCGTGTCTGCACCAGCTGCATCAAGACCGGCAAGATCGTTAAGGCCTAACGCTTCCATTTCATAAAGAAATCCGCCCCAGCCGCATAACAGCGCGCTGGGGCTTTTCCTGTTTCCCGGCACCACCCCTACATTTAGCACCTAAAGTATTGATTCCATGTACTTTGGTCAGGTACCTTCCATCATCAAGGTATTCGGATGGACAACTTGGAAACGACGAAAGCCTCTGGAGATTCCAGAGGCTTTCCTTTGCCTATTTAAGGTTACCAAACAGCCCAGGGGCAATCGGCGTTTAGGATCTACTTTCCTTTGTTTGACTTAGGTCAAATAGCCATTTGACACCCAGCCAGCCTTATTGCTTTTCAAAGGCCAGCGAGGCGCTGTTGATGCAATACCGCATTCCCGTCGGACGGGGACCGTCCGGGAAGACGTGTCCGAGATGTGCTCCACACCGTGCACAGGTCACCTCGATGCGACGCATCCCGTGGGAGTCATCCTCATGGGCCTCGATGGCGTCGGCGGAGATGGGCAGCCAGAAGCTCGGCCATCCGCTCCCCGACTCGAACTTTTTGTCCGACGTAAATAACGGAGCGTTGCAGGCTCCGCAGTGATAGACGCCGGTCTCGTGGTTGCTCAATAAGGCGCCGGTGAAGGCTCTCTCGGTTCCCTTTTCACGCATGACGTGAAACTGTTCCGGGGTGAGCAACTCCCGCCATTCGGCCTCGGTCTTACGGATCTTTTCAGGCTTTTGTAACTCGGGCATCGCAGTCTCTCCCTTTCCTTCTTTTGGATGCTGCGCCTTCCGACCGGTTACATCCTGGCAAGAACCTCGATCTCAACCAGAGCATCTTTCGGCAGCGCGGCTACAGCAATGGTCGACCGGGCTGGAGGAACTACCCCCTCGGGCGCGAGGTACTTTTCGTAGATCGCGTTCATGGCGGCGAAGTCGCTCATATTCTTCAGAAAGACGGTCGTCTTGACCACGTCGGCGAGGTCCAGTCCCGCCTCGGCGAGAACGGCCTTGATGTTTTCGAAGACACGAACAGTCTGCTCTGCGACCCCACCCTCAACGAGCTGGCCCGTCGCCGGGTCGAGGCCTACCTGGCCGGAGGCATACAGGGTATCGCCTACTCGAACAGCCTGCGAGTAGGGTCCAATGGCTGCGGGGGCGGCTTTGCTTGAAACCGGGATCTTTTGTGCGCTCATAGATGGCCAGTCTATCTTGAACCCTTCTCTACTCCAAAACCTATCTATGCAATCATTTGCGGCCAACCCTAATCGAGACGGCGCTCTCTCACTGAAGTGCACCCTCCGGAATAAATTTCTCTGCAGCTAACCTACAGGCCCCCCATGCAGGACTATGATTCCGGCGTCGTACGAATCTGAAAAAACGGAGACAGTATGGGAATTCTCGATACGATTCAACAGTTGGCAGGGCAGGCAGGCGCGGCTGCTCAGGGCGATCAGGCAAAGGTCGCAGGTGGTTTTATCGAAGCTCTGGCGGCACATCCTGAGGGAATTGAGGGTGTACTCAATAGCCTAAAGGCCAACGGTCTCGCGGAACATGTAGGAGCATGGGCCTCCGGACAGGCGCAGACGGCAACTCCGGAGCAGGTTCAACAAGGTCTCGGACCCACAGGCCTGATCGAAAAGACAGCGGAGAGCGCCGGCGTCTCCTCCTCGGCAGTCACTTCGGCTCTCGCCATCATTCTTCCGATGGTCATCCAGCACTTCGCCCCCAACGGCCAGTCGGCGGAGCCCAGCAGCTTCAGCAGCCTCGCGCAGCAGGTTCTCGGCAAACTTCTCTAACGACTTCGGGAAAACTTCGTCGGAGGAGTTGCACCTGCGCTCCTCCATTAATCATGGATAGAAACGAGGAGAAACAGCATGGCTGATCTTGAGCAGTTGAAGAAGAAGTACGCCCCAGTCATTTCTACAATCGACAGCTTCGGCGAGTACGGAGCGAAGGTAGAGGCAGTCGACCTTGCCGGTGAGCAGCTTCACCTGAAGGCCACTGTTCCATCGAAGGTCGTCGCCAATCGCATCTGGGACGCGATCAAGCAGGTCGATCCCTCCTACTCCGACCTGAAGCACGAGATCGTGACCACGGGAGGAGACAGCCAGCCTTACACCATCAAGTCGGGCGACAACCTCTCGAAGATCAGCAAGCTCTTCTACGGTTCGCCGAACAAGTACAGCGAGATCGCCAAGGCCAACAATATCCCCAATCCTGACCTTATCCGGGCCGGTCAGCAGCTCAATCTCGAACCCATTGAATAGCACGAGCAATCCAGGGCCGCGGCGGGCATCGAGTCAGCTGCGGCCTTTCTATTGGATATTGGCGGGAATACTGTCGAGCGATCCGCTGAAGTAGCTCTCGCGGGAACCGATCCGCGCATCCGGATAATCCGGCACGCGAACACGAATGCTGTGCAGACCCTCTGTGGGAGCACCATTCGGTCCTGCCTGCGGCTGAAAGCTCAGCAGGTAGTAGTTGTGAATCCTATTCGTAAGCTGAAGCAATCCATTGTCGAAGCTCTTCTGCGAGGTGAAGTTGATGTATTCCCCTCCCGAAAGCTCTGCCAGCGTGCGAGGTGCATTCTTCTTTGCCGCGTTGACGGCCATAACCAGAAGGCCGATGGGGCCAGATCCGCCTCCATACTTCAGGTCGTTGAAGATCTCATTCTTGCCCGGTGAAAACGACACCGAATCCACAACCGTGTTCGTTCTCCCCAGCGATGCAATCACGTCCGCGGGCTTTTTCCTGCTGCCGTGATCGCGCGTCTCGCTGATCAGCAGAATCACATGGCGGTTGTGGTCCTTACGCTCATCGAGCAGGCTGCTGGCCCACGCCACCGCATCCAAGGTTGCGGCTTCGGAGTCATCGCAGGGCTGGAGCTGAGAGAGCGCAGAGACCGTCGCACCGGGATCGCTGGAGAAGTCGCCCAGCAATGTCGGCTCTTTGCCGTAGGAGGCTATGGCGATCTGCCTCGGAGCTCCGCCCGCGATAGAATCCAGCATCGTCGGCAATCCGGAAAGCTTTGCGTACTCCAGCACGGCAGATCGGCTGCACTGCATCAACACCACTAGCGTGAGCCCCAGCACATCGGTATCCTCGTCCAGCCGGACAGTCTGGGGTACGCCGTTGTCCTCGACCACGAACTGATCGGCACGCAGCGCATAGATCACCTCACCCCGCTTCGTCCGCACCGTCGTCGGAACCAGAACAACGTTTGCCTGGGTCTTGAGCGTGTACGCGTCCTCATTTTGCGCGGGAGCGCTCTGCTGCGCCAAAGTTGCGGCAGCGAAAGGAAACAACAGCAGGGAAACAAGTGCGAAAGACCGCATTTTGACCTGGACTCTTTACGAAAGATTGAGCTGCCATGAGACACCGGAACGATCGCGGACCCGACCGAATCTCTTGCTGAAACCATAATGATCCAGAAACGGCTGAACTCTCGTCGCGTTCGGCATGATTGCTCCTTTTCCAAATAAAATGTGCTCAGAGTCGAAGGTCGTGCCCCACGACGACAACGCCGTTCCAGACTAACCCGCGGGCCTCGTGATGTTCGAGGATTTCGCAAGAATGAGTACAGATGAACCTTGCCGATACCACCCTCTCCTCCTCAGATGCAATCACCTATCCGAAAGCCCGCACCGTCGACCAGACGGACGACTACTTCGGCACAAAGGTCAGCGACCCCTACCGCTGGATGGAGGATGTCGACTCACCTGAGGTACAGGAGTGGATCGAGCAGGAGAACCGCCTTACCCGCAGCGTGCTCGACAGCGTTCCCGGCCGCGAGGCCATGCAGCAGCGGCTGATGGACCTGATCAACTTCGAGCGCTATACCGCGCCTGCCCGGCGAGGAATCCGCTACTTCTACTCGCACAATACCGGCCTGCAGAACCAGAACGTCATCTACTGGACGGAAGGACTGAACGGCGAGCCCAGCGTCCTGCTCAATCCCAATACGATGTCAGCCGACGGAACGGTCGCCATCAACGGACTCAGCATCTCCGACGATGGCCGGCTTGCCGCCTACTCCATCGCGGACGCGGGTTCAGACTGGGTGAAGTGGCACGTCCGCGAGGTCGCGACCGGGGATGACCTGCCCGATATCGTGGCATGGTCCAAGTTCAGCTCCGCCTCATGGCTCAAGGATGGCTCAGGCTTCTTCTACGAGGGCTACGACGCCCCGGAGGCGGAGGCGCTCAAGGCGACGAACTACTTCCACAAGGTCTTCTTTCACAAGCTGGGAACACCGCAGAGCGAAGACAAGGTCGTCTTCGACCGACCCGACGATAAGGAGATGAACGTAGGGGCCGCAGTCTCGGACGATGGCCGATACCTCATCCTCTTCCAGACCAAGGGCTCGAGCCCGAACAATCAGCTGTCCATCAAGGATCTCGAGCATCCGGATAACCCTGTCGTGGAGATCGCGAGCACCGACGACGCAATCTACTCTCCCATCGACAACGACGGCACCCGATTCTGGATCCAGACCACGCTCGACGCACCCAACGGCCGTGTGGTCGAGGTCGATCTGGCCCGTCCCGGCCGCGAACACTGGAAGACCATCATCCCGGAGACCGAGAATCATCTCGACAGCGTAAGCATGATCGACGACACGCTGATCGCAAACTATCTTGCCCACGCACAGAGCATGGTGGAGCTACACACACGCGAAGGTCAGCTCATCGAGCGGCTCACGCTTCCAGGCATCGGCACCGCAGTCGGCTTTGCGGGCAAGCGGGCGGACACAGAGACCTTCTTCCAGTTCACCAACTTCACCACCCCGGCGACGATCTACCGTCTCGACATGAAGACGCGCCGCTCCAGCATCTATCGCCAGCCCAGGCTGAAGTTCGATCCGACGCAGTATGAGACCACGCAGGTCTTCTACACCAGCAAGGACGGCACCCGCGTCCCCATGTTCCTCAGCCACAAAAAAGGCATGCAGCTCGATGGAACGAACCCGACATTGCTCTACGGCTACGGCGGCTTCAACATCTCGCTGCGCCCGGACTTCTCCGCGGGAAATCTGCTCTGGATGGAGATGGGCGGCATCTACGCACAACCCAGCCTGCGCGGCGGCGGCGAGTACGGCGAAGCCTGGCACCAGGCAGGGACGAAGCTCACCAAGCAGAACGTCTTCGACGACTTCATCGCCGCTGCCGAGTGGCTCATCACCAGCAAGTACACCTCTCCGGCAAAGCTCGCCATCTCCGGTGGAAGTAACGGCGGTCTGCTTGTAGCTGCCTGCGAGATTCAGCGACCCGACCTCTTCGGCGCCGGGCTTGCTGCCGTAGGAGTCATGGATATGCTACGCTTCGACAAGTTCACCATCGGCTGGGCCTGGAAGACCGATTACGGATCGCCCAGCGAAGACGAGGCCGAGTTCCGCGCGATCTATCGCTACTCCCCTCTTCACAACCTCAAGCCCGGAGTCGCCTATCCTCCTACCCTGATCACCACGGCGGACCACGACGACCGCGTCTTTCCTACCCATAGCTTCAAGTTCGCCGCAGCCATGCAGGCAGCACAGGCCGGTCCCAATCCCATACTCATACGCGTGGAGACACGAGCAGGCCACGGCAGCGGAATGCCTCTGGCCAAACGCCTCGAGCTGGTCGTCGACCAGTTCGCATTTCTCTCACAGCAGCTGAAGATGCAGCTCGCCTGAGCCGGTTACTGCTTGGCGATACACAAGAACTCCGCCAGTCTCGCGGGGTCCTTGCGTCCCGGCGAGGCCTCGACTCCGCTGGCCACGTCCACACCCCAGGGGTTCAGTTCGCGAATCGCCTCGCCAACATTCTCCGGTCGCAGACCACCTGCCACGATCAGTTTGAGATCGCTGGCTTCCCCAAACACAGACCGTGCGGCTCTCCAGTCGAACGCAACTCCAGTCCCTCCGCCCGCAGCTCCGACGCGAGAATCGACAAGAACGCGATCCACGCTCTTCGCCGCAGCGATCTCACGCAGCTCTCGTCCAAGCCGCTCGCTGCTGTCGGTGCCAACGACCCAATGCAGCGTCTGGATCAGATCGATCTCGCCTTCTAAACGCGCGCGAAGCTTCTCTACCAGCTTCAGGTCAACTCCCCCATGAAGCTGTACGGTGTTCAGACCGGCCTCCTGAACGATTCCCGCAATCTCTTCAGCATCGCTGCTGTAGACAACGCCTACGCGCTCCACATGGGCAGGAAGGTGCGCTGTAATCGCCGCAACCTGTGCGGGAGTCACGCGACGCTTACTCTCCGCAAAGACAAAGCCCAGCGCATCCGCACCAAGCTCAATAGCGAGCTGCGCATCCTCGAGGCTGGTATTGCCGCATATCTTGACCCACGTCATCGCATTGCTCGTTCTGAATACTCGCGGGCAAGCAGTTGCGCCAGAGCAGCTCCCGGATCGGGCTGACGCATCAGCGTCTCTCCCATCAGAAAGGCGTCATAACCGGCGTTGCGCAGCCTGACGATCTCTTCCGCATCGCGAAGACCGCTCTCCGCCACCTTCACCGTCTTGACCGGCATGGACTCCACCAGCTCGAAGAGCAGCTCCGGATGCATCTCGAAGGTACGAAGATCGCGGCTGTTGACGCCAATCACATCGAACCCCAATCCCATCGCCCGCTTCAGCTCCTCGGCCGAGTGCACCTCGCAGAGCACATCCAACTCCAGCCCGTGCGCCTCGTTCCGAAGCCGCTTCAAGGCCTCGTCCGTATGGGCCGCGACGATCAGCAGAATCGCGTCAGCACCCGCAGCACGCGCCTCCAGTATCTGAAAAGCATCGACAGTAAAGTCCTTGCGCAGGCACGGAATACCAACGACCTGCGAAGCAGCTTCCAAGTGCCCCAACGCCCCCTGGAAGAACTTCTCGTCTGTAAGGACAGACAAAGCAGCAGCACCCGCGCTCTCAAATCCCTTTGCCAGAGCCGGCGGATCGAAGTCGGCGCGAATCAGCCCCTTCGATGGAGACGCCTTCTTGATCTCCGAGATAATGGCCGGACGGCTCTGACTGACGGCGCGCAACCGTGCAGCAAACCCTCGCGGCTTATGTGCCAGCGCCTTTTTCTCCAGCGCTCTCTGATCGGCACTCCCCTTGCGCTCTTTAACCTGAGTGGATGTGTGGGCAAGTATCTCGTCGAGTCGCGTCGCCATATCTCTCATTCTAACGAAGGCAAGCGATGCTTCCTGCCGCCTTCCCGAAAACGAAAAGAGAAGCGCGATATGCGCTTCTCTTTTGTGACATCTCAAAAATTCTGGTGCCGAAGGGGGGACTCGAACCCCCACACCCTTGCGAGTACATGGACCTGAACCATGCGCGTCTGCCAATTCCGCCACTTCGGCAACGGTCGTACACGCCCTGCCTGTGGAGGCCGAACACCGCAACCGCGAGTCTTAAGTGTCGCAAAGCACGGCTCCCCTGTCAATTCACGCAGACATTCAGACTTCTCTATAAAATCGACTGTCTAATACCACCATGGAACAGCCATTCAAGTCTTCTGCCTCGTCGCCCTCTTCAAACACCTCGGAGACCATTCCGGCCGATCTCGCTGTCGAGATTCGCAAACTGGCCCACGAGCTCAGCAATGCCCTCGAGATCATCGTCCAGACAAGCTACCTTCTCGGCACCCTTGGCCTGAAAGAACCTGGCTCCGACTGGCTGCGCATGATGGATAACGGAGTACACAAGGCCATGGACACCAACCTTGCCCTGCGCAACTACATCAAGACTCATACGCAGCCATAAGTCATCCGAAGGGCCTTCTCGCTGAGGCGAAGGACAGCCAGGTATCAACGCTGGCCGTTCGCTACCGCTTCTTCGCTGCCTTTTTGACAGCAGCCTTGGCGCCGGTCTTGATTGCCCTCTTCACTGGAGTTTTGGCGACCACTTTCTTCGTCTTCGCAGGAGCCTTCTTCGCCGCTGTCTTCTTAGCAGCTTTAGCTCCCACTCGCTTCTTTCCCGCAGCACCGGACGTCTTCTTCGCCGGGGCAGCAGGAGAAGCCGAACCCTCGGGCCGCCTGGAGACATGAGCCGTCATCAGGCGATCGATCTGTTCCAGCAGAACACGGGTGTGCATGGGCTTCACCAGCATCCGATCGGCCCCCATCTCCTGCCAGTCCTCCTCGGCCAGCGGGAAGGCCGTAAGCAAGGCCACCGCAGGACGATAAGGTGCGGTTCTCGCCGCAGAGATCACCGCCGCGCCCGCCTGATCGCTCTCCATCCGCATATCGCTGATCACCATGTCATATTCATGCGAACGCAGCTTCAGCTTTCCCTCGCGCCCTGAAGCGGCCGTATCCACCTCGAAGCCGTTGATCTCAAGCACCGCCTTCAGCGTCAGCAGAACGGCAACCTCGTCGTCGACCAGCAAAATGCGCTTCTTCATCTTTCCTTCTCTTCTCCCTTGCCTGCAAAACAATCCGCGATCGTTTGGAGCTTCAGTACCATATCTCGTTCCTACAATACACAACGAGACTGAAATAATCCGCTCGAATAGCCTGTCTTGCCCAGCGGCCACGCATCATCAGGCGTCCCGCCCGCATCTTAAGGAATGCTATACTTCAACGTGCGGTGCCGTTCAACTGAGGCAGGCCGCAAAATCCATAACAGAACACATAGCAAGCCCGCTACTTGCTGTGGAGGCGACTTATTCCACCGATCGATAAACGCTCCGCCAAGTCTTTCATCCGCACCAACGAACGTATTCGCGCCCGCGAAGTCCGCGTCATCGACGAGAACGGCGAGCAGCTAGGCGTCATGGCCCCCTTCGAGGCCCTGAAGATGGCTCGTGAGCGCTCCCTGGACCTGGTAGAGATCTCTCCCAACGCCGTACCCCCTGTCTGCAAGATCCAGGACTACGGCAAATATCTCTACGAGAAGGACAAGAGCGAACGCGCTGCCCGCAAGAAGCAGAAGGTCATCACCATTAAAGAGGTGAAGTTCTCCGTCACCGTCGATGAGCATGACTACCAGACGAAGAAGAATCAGGCTGTCCGCTTCCTGAATGAGGGCGATAAGGTAAAGGCTTCGCTCCGATTCAAGGGACGCCAGATGGCTCACCGCGACCTCGGCTACAAAATCATTAATCGTCTCATTACCGACATCGGGGAAGCTGGCGTTGTCGAATTCATGCCCCGCATGGAAGGTACGACGCTGCACGCCATCCTGGCGCCTTCCAAGAAGAGTGAGCCGGCTCCCAAAAAGCCGACGACGACTCCCGCCAAACCAGAGACAGCCCCCGCAGTATCGACTGTCGCTCAGGCCTAAGCTCTCTCAAGTAGCCTCATCATCCGGATGAGGCTACTTCCGTTCTCCGGTAAAATAAAAAAAACAAATATGATAGCTTAGAGTGACGTGCTCCGGCGACTGAGCCGGTCGCTCTTGCCTCCCCAAAAGCACCTCAAGGTATTTTTTCTATTTTTGGACCTCTTCAGGGCGCCCTTATGCCCGGTTCAAACACGCCTTGACGACGCGATCAGGCAATCACCCCTCCAAAATCTGATATTTGGCTATTCCCGTGGCCTTAGTTCCTTCTATTTCGGTTCTGTTACGTCAGTAACTCAAGCCAGTAAATATCCCTATATATATATCATTCTATTGGACTTATATCAGGACCAATCATATGGTTACTTCAGCTGATCTGTCCAGCAAAATTTTTGAAGAAAGTAACAAGGGATAACCAAAATGAAACTCATTATTCGTACCGCTGTAGCTGCCCTCGTCCTCACTGGTGCCGTTGCCTCCACCCAGATTTCCTCCGCCGCTGAAACCAGCAAGGTCACCGTCGCTCGCAATAGCGCCCTTCCCATTCCCATGTGCGCTCCCGACGATCCCAATGGCTGCAATATCTCCCGCGGACGCCAGTAAACACGTACAAGTAACTGAATATAAAGGAATAATCCCATGAAGCTCATCATTCGTACCGCTGTAGCTGCCCTCGTCCTCACTGGTGCCGTTGCCTCCACCCAGATTTCCTCCGCCGCTGAAACCAGCAA
>Ga0255336_100310_pt1 | contig 92025 bp, 92 predicted proteins | sample MeOH1_35cm_T3_17_FD_189102 | JGI IMG/M metagenome (GOLD analysis project Ga0255336, IMG submission 189102) | Sandy soil microbial communities from University of British Columbia, Vancouver, Canada - MeOH1_35cm_T3_179 | ecosystem: Engineered > Artificial ecosystem > Sand microcosm > Unclassified ... | reverse complement strand
AGAAAGTATAAGTCTGGGGGCAGATAGTATAAGTGCAACCAGCGGCTTTCATTCTCCTACGATGCAAGTGGTTAAGTCCGGCAGGATAAGGCAACTAGGGCTACCACCTTCGCTAGGGCTTGGTGCTAGCCAAGTTTTCTTTATCGCTAAAGCTCGGCGAAAGCCGGGTTTTCTTTATTCTCTAAGCGGATTATTGGGGGTTATCTTGGCTGGTGGCTTTGTAGTGAGTTAAAAAGAACTCAAAATTTGCATAGCGTAGACGAATGTCCTTCGCTTGTTCTTGAAGGGTCCGCATTCCTTTAGGTGTAATTGAGTACCACTTGCGGGGCTGACCCGTCTCGCGCGTTTCCCAATTTGTTTCGACTAAACCGTCCTTGTCCATCTCTTGCAGGCAGCGGTAAACATCGGCGCTATCCGAAAAACAATGCGGAAGTTCGGTCTGTAATCTTGTCAGAAGTAAAGCTCCATAAGATGGGGTGTCGGATAAGAGTAGAAGTAAAAATGCGGAAGTGTGTCGACCGTGTTTTTTAACCATGTATTAACCTCCTTTTCTAAGGATACAGTTCTGTGTTAATAACACTATACGGATATTAACATCATACTGTTATTAACAGTACGCATACTATAAATACCTCAAAAAACGAAATAAGTCAAGTTATTTTATTTAACGCTTCGTATAAAAGAGGGGTTGCCCCATACATTTGGGACAACCCCTCTTTCTGATACTAACAGAAAGTATAAGTCTGGGGGCAGATAGTATAAGTGCAACCAGCGGTTTTCGCTTTCGCAAAGCTCGGCGAAAGCCGGGTTTTCTTTATAAGAAAGTGAGTTTTTCTTTCAAAGTTCAGTTATAACTCGTGAATCAAATTAAAAGATCATAGAGTGCAGGGTTATCATTGATGATCGTATATTGAATCCCTTTTTGCTTCATTTTCTTAATCAGAGGTTGGAAGTCTTCCTTCCGATTGAGTTCGATGCCGATGAGGATCGGCCCTTTTTCTTTATTATTGGTTTTGGTATATTCAAAGCGGGTGATATCATCCTGAGGTCCGAGAACATCGACCACCAGTTCCTTGAGTGCGCCAGGTCGTTGCGGTAAGTTAATAAGAAAGTATTGTTTAAGGCCTTGGTCCAAGAGGGAGCGCTCTTTGATTTCAGGAGTTCGTTCAATATCGTTATTGCCTCCACTAATAATGCAGACTACATTTTTACCTTTGATTTTATCGCGATACAAATCTAAAGCAGCTACCGGAAGAGCTCCGGCAGGTTCGGCAACAATCGCATTTTCATTATACATTTCCAGAATCGTCGTACACACTTTGCCTTCGCTGACGACGATGATGTCATCCAAGACTTCCTTACAGATTTCAAAGGGGAGATCTCCGACCCTTTTTACGGCAGTTCCATCGACGAAGGTATCAACCGTATCTAAAGTGATCACTTGGTTTTGTCTAAGCGCTTCTTTCATCGAGCAGGCGCCTTGGGGTTCTACACCGATGACCTGGGTCGCAGGGCTGAGGTTTTTGAAATAAGTGCCTACACCGGACATTAAGCCGCCCCCACCGATACCTCCCAAAACGAAATCAACTGGATCTTCCATGTCGTTAAGGATTTCCATGGCGACCGTACCTTGGCCGGCGATGACGTAAGGATCATCAAAGGGGTGAATGAAATAGAGACCATCTTTTTTGCAACGCGCTTGAGCTTCCTTAGAGGAATCATCAAAGGTATCTCCGATGAGAACGATTTCGATAAAATCCCCGCCAAAGCGTTTGACGGCAGAAATTTTTTGTCTTGGTGTAGTTGAAGGCATGTAGATCTTTCCAGGAATGCCGAGAGCTTTGCAGGAAAAAGCAACTCCCTGGGCGTGGTTACCTGCACTGGCACAAACGACTCCTTTACTAAGTTTGTCATGAGGGGTGCTTTGCATACAATTATAAGCTCCTCTGATTTTGAACGAGCGGACGGTTTGGAGATCCTCACGCTTCAAGAAAACATTACAGATGTATTTTTCTGAGAGAAGATCGTTTCTCTGTAAAGGGGTTTTATTGATCACTCCTTTGAGCACCTGTCCTGCTTTAATGATCTCTTCCAAGTTGAGTCGACTCATATTTTCTAAACCCCTTCCTCTTTCCTTTGTAGTTGGCTAACCTGTTTCTATAGTAAAATACCCCCAATAGGGTAGTTTGCTTCTTTAAGATATTACTAAATATCATACTCGTACTCCTTGGGATAGTCAACTGATATATGTATATAATACTATCATATTGGGTAAGCTAATCTACAACAGATTTGGCAGAAAAATTTTAAGGAGAAGCTTCTTTGACGAAAAGGTCTTTGATGCTTATGAGGGTAAACTAAAAGTGTGGCGTATCAAAACTAAAGTTTTGATACGCCACACTTTTAGTTATGCAAGAACTTTACATATTTTATTATTCTCGCCCCTTGATGTTACCCATGGTGATAGATTAAGGCCTTTTTATTACCGTAAACGACTCGTAAAGGCATTGAGGATTCGTAGGTAATGATTCGCTTCACGCACAACGTGATCCCCCAGAAGGGGCACCATAATCGCTTTAATTTTGCACTGGAGTAATCCTTCAGTACCCGCTACTTTGAAGTCTCTTAATCCAACGGTTGCCTCCTGCGCTTTATGGCTTAGCTTGGGCAAAATCGTGGTTTGTTCTGTCATGGTTAGGGCCTGCTTGGTTAGATTATCGAACGTTTTGCCATAACGATGAGCTGTTTCAAAGAGTTCCTCTTCCGTAGGATCTAAGAGGCCGCGTATGAAATAGGCGTGTTCAGCCATGATGCGATTCCAGAAGATTTCTTGATCAATGATATCACGTTTGAGATCAACAGTCTGGCTGTTTTGAAGTGTGGTTAGCATCTTGAGGTAAAAACGGGCTTCGCGCAGGATATGGTCAATCAGCAAGGGATAATTAAACGTAAAGGTTCGGCAGCTTAAGATATTTTGAAGAAGTTTGGATTTGTAATCGGCCAAAATTGTCGTGGCGCTGATTGCGCGTTGGTTGAGAGAGGAGATTTGGTCGACCAAAGAAGGGTTCAGGGGATAGGGTGAACTTCCTAAGGATAATTCCTGACGAGTGAGTTCATTATCGAGGGAAATTCCCGAATAGTAGGTTGAAGCTAGCTCAGAATCCAGCGTCAGCCGAGTGACCAATTCACCGGATGATAGGACTTCAGGGCTGAGCAACCCATCGGCTAAACAGAGGGTTTCTGCGAGTAGGGCCGAGAATTCATTCTTAAGCACCTCAGCTTGTTGGGCAAGGGCTTGATCATTGGGGCCGAACGCTGATTCCAGAAAAAAGGCATGTTCTTTTAGAATACGCATGAAGAATAAGTTAAGCTCCAGAGAGTGTTGAATATACTCTTCGTTGGACAACATGACTAAAACCTCCCTCTCCTCGTCATTGGCATAATAGTATATGTGAGAAGAAAAAAAGGTTGTAGCTTAAGTTATATACATAAGTAGATTTAGCAAAAATTATTAAATGCAGAGGGTATGCGAGTCAAAGAACAGTCCATGGAAAAATTAACCAGGACATTAGTTAATTCCGAGAAGGAAATAATTAGGAAGACGTCGAAACTTCTTAGAAGTAAAAGTCGATTCACATAGAATCGAGTATGATTACACCTAATGGGAGGAACAAAAAATGCTTCAAAAAAAAGCCTTGATGGTCGCGACGATTTTAACGATCAGCATTTCTCTAGTGGGTTGCGCAAGCACGAAAAGTAAGGACCAAACTCCAACACCTCCTCAAGCTTCAGCAAGTACAGATCTCCCGGCAGACCATCCAACGGAAACACCGGCTCAACCGGGAAATAATGCGAGCCAAGCGGATGTTGAGAAGAAAATCAACGACTATCTTGTTCAAAACTACCCAGGAGATTGGAAGGTTGCCGGGACCACTTTGAGTAAAGGAAACTATACGGAGAATGGGAATTATAAGATCGTCGACGGGCTCGAAGGAGTCTTCCCTCAAACAATGGGGGTATCCATCTTCGTGGGTGAGGAAAGAATCTCGACCAGTGTTAAACAAGGAACAGACCGAGTACTGCAAGGGTATCCTACTCCCTCAACTGTGGGAGAGGTGATGAAGAGTGGAACAGTGACCAGTACGAATACTAGCGGCTACTTAAAAGTCTATGTTCCTTTCAAAGCAGGGGATAAAACAGTTGCAGTCCTTACGGTCTCAGTACCACAACAGTAAAAATTGCAGGCTAATTAGGGATTAATGGCTAAAGACTCTCGAATAATATTTTCGGGAGCCTTTATTGCGCTGTCTTATTTCAAACCTAAACGTTTTAATTTACGCCAAAGTACTATTTCCAACGATATCCTCAAAAGTAAGGTAGCGTTAGAAGCTAAATAATTTATTTTCTTTGGATAGTTTCTGCTTTAAGAAAACTATATAAGGCCCTGATGGCAGGACGTAAAGTCATAGCCCTTGGGGCCATTTTTGCGTTGGCTAAAATTATACCGAAATATGTTACAATGAGATAGGAACCATTTAAATGTACAAATGGGAGGATAACAATGAATTTTCGAAAGCCGCAACTCACCCTTGAAAAAACAATTCTTTTACTCGTCTGTGTAGTTGTAGCTTTATCCTTACTTGTTACCGACGTATTGATCAGCCAAGAAGTTGCGGATACAACTGAGAAAAGTATTGAAGATCAGGCCGTGAATATTTCTCGTATCGTTGCCCATTCTCCGGTGGTAATCGAAGGGCTAAGTGGGCAACGGGATGAAAATGAAATCCAGGCTTTTGCTAATGAAGTAACGAATTTAACGAAAGTTAATTTTATTGTTGTCTTTGATATGGCAGGAATTCGTAAATCTCACCCTGATATAAACGAATTAGGGAAACCCTTTGTTGGAGGTGATGAGGGGCCGGTACTCCAAGGCAAGGAACATATCTCAACCGCTAAAGGTACGCTAGGTATGTCTCTACGTGCGTTTACTCCTGTCTTTAACGCAGACGGCAAACAAGTTGGCGCAGTTGCTGTGGGCATCTTGCTGAATACAGTACAGGAAACTGTAGCACAAAGTCGATCAAGGACTTATCTCGGAATTGGCTTTGGACTTTTGGTCGGAATCGCCGGTGCAATCCTTCTGGCTAAGAAAATTAAGAATATCATGTTCGGTTTGGAACCGGCGGAGATCGCTAAACTACTCCAAGAACGAAGCGCGATGCTCGAGTCCGTAAGGGAAGGAATTCTTGCAGTGGATTCCACCGGAAGAGTGACTCTAGCAAATACTGAAGCTCTCCGGCTGTTTAACCAGGCGGGAGTTAGTGAAGTAACGAGTATTAACTTTGCTGAATATGCTCCTAACTCTCAAATAAAAACCGTACTGGAAACGGGCCAACCGGAGTTGGATCTTGAATATGATCTTCGAGGAATTACCCTGCTCTCGAATACAGTTCCTTTGAAGGTCAACGATAAAATTGTTGGCGCGATCTCGACGTTTCGGGACAAGACCGATATCAAGCTACTTGCCGAAGAATTATCTGGAGTCAAAGTCTATGCTGAAGCCTTACGGGCCCAAACTCATGAGTTTATGAACAAGTTACATGTTATTTTGGGTATGGTTCATGTTAAGTATTATGATCAATTAGCGAGTTATGTGAGTCAAATCGCGAATCGTTATCAGACGGAAGTCGGGTCAATTGTCCGCAATATTAAGGATCCTGTTCTTGCTGGGTTTATTTTGGGAAAAATGAGCTATGCTCGTGAAATGGGCTGCGAATTAGAACTGGTCGAGGGATGCTTTTTTCCACAGCCTGCTGACTCAGAAATCGTTCATGATTTAGTTGCAATCATCGGCAACCTTATCGATAATGCCTTAGAAGCTGTAGCTAACGCAGAGAACAAGCGGGTTCAGTTAAACCTTACCTATGACGAAGGAGAACTTTTAATCGAAGTCTTAGACCATGGATCCGGTATTCCGGACGGAATAAAAGAGCAGATGTTTGTTAAGGGGTATTCCACGAAGGCAAATAACCGAGGCTTTGGACTCTTTCTCGTTAATAGGTGTCTGGAACAAAGAAACGGGCAAATGGAGATCTATTCTCAAGAAGGCCAAGGGACGATGTTTAGACTGTATCTACCCTATGAAACCATGGAGGATAAATATGATTAAAGTTTTGATTGTTGAAGATGATCCAATGGTTGCCGAATTCAATAAGCGCTACCTTGAACAAGTGGGAGGATTTGAATTACAAGCGAGTGCGGTCTCAGTGGATGAAGCCTTAGAGATACTCGAACAAAAGGAAGTTGATTTAATTTTACTCGATATCTTCATGCCGAGGCTTAGTGGCTTAGAACTTCTTTCTCAAATACGCAAAGCGGGTAAAGGAGTGGATATTATCGTTGTTTCAGCAGCTTCTGACAGCTATAGTATCAAGAAGGCTTTACAATATGGAGTTGTCGATTATTTGATTAAACCCTTTGAATTTGGCCGTTTCCGTGAAGCTTTAGCAGCTTATCGCGAGCGGGCTATTTTAATGCGAGATCAAGAAAAGCTCAGTCAAGTGGATCTCGATAAACAGATTTTTCATAAGGATGCCATAGGCAAACCGGGGGAGTTACCCAAGGGTCTCAATCGGGATACGCTAAAGTTAGTCTGGGATCATATCCAGCAGGCAGATAATGAACCTTTTTCGACAGAAGAAATCGCACAACGCGTTGGCATTTCACGCGTTTCCATGCGTAAATACCTCAGTTTTCTAGACCAGATCGGAGTATTAGAAACGGAGATGTTTTATGGAGCGGTGGGACGACCGGTTTATAAACATCGATATATTCCTTCGAAGCGTAAGGTCATCAATAGTTATCTCGAGCCGGTAAGATGATTGAAAGCGATAAGTTGACAAAAGTGAGAATTTATATCCAAGAAGGGTATAAATGCTTACTTATTTTTTTACTTACTTTAATTACAAAACAATTTAGAAAGTTTAATAATATATAAGAAAGTTCAGAAAAATTGTAATATAGGCACAAGACAAATTCAGGAGGTGCTTATATTATGGCAACACTAGAAACCGTAGACAATGCCCCGCGAACTTCAGGTTTTTGGTCCACACTTGGCAACATTAAAATTGGCGTGATTCCCTTACCCCTTTATGTGGTCCTCGCAGCAATTATTTTTACAGCTTCTTTTTTTGGAAAACTTCCTGCAGATATGGTCGGCGGTTTTGCGATCATTATGATTATGGGAATTTTCCTGGGCGAAATGGGAATAAGAATTCCAATTATTAAAAACATTGGTGGACCTGCCATTCTTGCGATCTTTGTTCCATCCATCCTCGTCTACCTGCACTTATTGAATCCCGCTTCTTTAAAGGGGATTACCGCGATTATGAAGACGGACAATTTCCTCTATTTCTACATTTCTACTCTGGTCGTTGGTAGTATTCTCGGTATGAATCGTAAGGTTTTGATTCAAGGTTTCCTAAGAATGTTTGTCCCCCTCATTGTTGGAACCTTTGCCGCGATTGCGGGGGGTACCTTGGTTGGAATGCTCTTTGGGTATAGCATTCAACACACGTTCTTCTATATCGTCGTCCCCATTCTTGGAGGCGGTATCGGAGAAGGAGTTCTCCCGCTTTCGCTTGCTTATTCAGAAATTCTTAAAGTCGATCAAGCAGCCCTGATCCCTCAGCTCACCACGGCGGCTGTACTCGGGAATGTCGTGGCGATTATTAGCGCAGGGTTCTTGAAACGGCTCGGTGAAAAGAAAAAGCATCTTACAGGTAACGGTACTTTAGTTAGAGGTGGCGGGGATGAGGAACTCCTCAAATCCGGTACGACAATCAATAAACCGATTGACTTTTCCCTCATGGGAGCGGGTATACTCCTTGCAGTGACTTTCTATATCTTCGGGAATTTAGCGAGTATGGTGATTCCAATTCCTGGCGCGATTATCATGATCTTTGCGGCCGCAATTGTCAAAGTCCTTAAGATTATGCCCGCTACAATAGAACAAGGGGCTTACCATTGGTACAAATTCGTCTCAGGGAGTTTGACTTGGCCTTTGATGGTTGGAATCGGCGTACTCTATACACCGTTAGATGATGTCGTAAAATTAATAAACCCAGCCTATATCGCCATTGTTATTGTTTCGGTCCTCGCCATGGTCCTCTCCGGGTTCTTTATTGGTAAATTCCTTAACATGTATCCGATTGAATCTGCATTGGTTACGGCCTGCCACAGTGGTTTAGGAGGAACGGGTGACGTTGCAATTCTCTCGACTGCAAACCGCATTGAACTGATGCCGTTCTCTCAAATCTCCACTCGGGTCGGCGGAGCTTCTATGATTGTTATCGCAACAATCTTATTGAGAATGTTCGGTAATTAACAGAATTAGCAAGCAAGAAAGAAGGTTCCTATAATGACACTACGAGATGATGCACTTAAACTGCATGAAGATAATAAAGGAAAAATTGCTGTGGTCAGCAAAGTTCCTGTTCGTAACGCGGAGGACTTAAGCTTAGCTTATTCTCCAGGAGTAGCAGAACCTTGCAGGGAGATCGCCAAAGATCCAAGTTTGGTAAACCGTTATACCAATCGCCAAAATCTCATTGCGGTGGTTTCAACCGGCTCAGCCGTTTTAGGATTGGGTAATATTGGCGCCCGGGCGGCTATGCCCGTTATGGAAGGAAAAGGTATTCTTTTCAAAACGTTTGGAGCGGTCGACGCTTTCCCAATCTGTGTTGACACACAAGATAGCGACAAAGTGGTTGAGGTCGTAAAATTACTTGAACCTACCTTTGGCGGGATTAACTTAGAGGATATTAAAGCTCCCGAGTGCTTCTATATAGAAGAAAAACTCAAAGAGATTTACGATGGCCCAGTTTTCCATGATGATCAGCATGGAACGGCAGTGATCACGATGGCTGGATTAATTAATGCCTTGAAAGTTGTCAACAAGAAATTGAGTGAAGTCAAGATTGTTGTAAACGGTGCAGGCGCAGCAGGGACGGCTATTGTTAAGATACTGATGAGTGCGGGTCTTCAGAATGTTATTATGTGCGATACTAAAGGTACAATTTATGAAGGCCGTACCGTAGGAATGAATAAGTATAAAGAGGAGATTTCGAAGAAGACGAACCGTGGGCTTCTCAAAGGAACACTTGCAGATGCCTTAAAGGGAGCGGATATCTTTGTTGGCGTATCGGTTGCGGGTGCTGTAACTCCGGAAATGGTTCAATCTATGGCGAAGGATCCAATCGTCTTTGCTCAAGCAAATCCAGTTCCAGAGATTTCGCCTGAAGCTGCAAAAGCGGCAGGAGCAGTGGTTGTCGGAACCGGACGTTCCGATTATCCCAATCAGGTCAACAATGTGTTAGCTTTCCCGGGAATTTTTCGGGGAACGATTGATACAGGAGCCAAAGCCATCACGGAAGAAATGAAAGTGGCAGCGGCTTATGCCATTGCTAATATCGTTAGTGCAGAAGAGTTGAATGCCGACTATGTTATTCCGAAAGCCTTTGATTTAAGAGTTGGTCCAGCTGTTGCGGCGGCTGTTGCCAAAGCCGCTATGGATTCGGGTGTGGCTACCCAAACAGTAGATCCGCAGGACGTAGCGGAAAACCTACGTAAGTATTACCAACTCAATCAATAAAGAATGAATAGTTAATTTTATACCTTTCTTTACCGGGGCTTTACCCCGGTTTCTTATTAACTTTAAATTTTAAAAGAGGTAGTGTATAATAGCTTCTGGCTCAAAATGATATTGCTTAATGGAGTAAAAGAAGATGGACGTTTTTTTTACGAAGAGTAACCAGTGGCTCAATAAAAATATGTTTCCCGTGGTATTGACTGCAATCGTGTTAGGGTTCATTGTTCCTTTGGAAAATTCACCACTCCTCAGTGCGTTAGCAACGGGTCTGTTTGCTTATATGACCTTTGTAAGTGCCTTGAGAACAACCTTTCAAGATTTTGTCCGCATTTTAACGAAACCCTTAGTTCCATTATGGATCCTGTTCTTAATTCATGGTGTCGCACCGTTAACTGCTTGGGGAGTGGGACTTTGGATTTATCCTGATAATTTTTATATGCGAGTGGGTCTCATGATTGGTTCTGCGATCCCAATAGCGGTTACGTCGATTATTTGGACCACTATTGCCAATGGAGATATAGCACTTGCCTTGGTCACGGTGACGTTGGATACTTTACTAATTCCCATCTTAATTCCTGCTATTTTCAAGGTCATGCTCGGAACAAGCATTGCCCTTAATTACGGGGATATGGTGCTACGGCTCCTATTGATGGTTACGATCCCAAGTATCCTGGGGATGGTGGTCAATGAATTCACAAAAGGGCGTTTGGAGAACTTTTCCCGTTCGGTAGGAGGAGTGACGTCGAAGCTTGCGACCTTTATCGTGATCGTGATCAATTCGGCGGTTGTCCTTCCGCAAATTCACTGGGACTTCTCCGCTCTTCAAATGATGTTCATCGTTTTGGGACTAGTCTCCCTTAATTATTTAATCGGGTTTATAGGAAGCTATTGTCTGAAGGATCGTCGGAAAGAGGTTGTAACTGCCATGATTTTTAATGTAGGAATGCGCAATACAAGCTTTGGTTCAGTCTTGGCTATTTCTTATTTCCCAGCAACTGTCGCTTTTCCTATTATCTTAATGCTTCTCTTTCAACACCCGATTGCGGCGATCATTGCGAAGCGCTTTGCTGTTTAAATCAGCAGGATAAGTAAAAAATGCTGACAACCGATGTCTCGGTTGTCAGCATTTTTCTTATACTAACAGAAAGTATAAATTTTGGGGCAGATAGCATAAGTGCAACCAGCGGCTTTCATTCTCCTACGATGCATGTATTTATGTCCGGCAGGATAAGGCAACTAGGGCTAGCACCTTCGCTAGGGCTTGGTACTAGCCAAGTTTTCTTTATCCTACGATGCAAGTGGTTAAGTCCGGCAGGATAAGGCAACTAGGGCTACCACCTTCGCTAGGGCTTGGTGTTAGCCAAGTTTTCTTTATCCTACGATGCAAGTGGTTAAGTCCGGCAGGATAAGGCAACTAGGGCTACCACCTTCGCTAGGGCTTGGTGTTAGCCAAGTTTTCTTTATCGCTGAAGCTCGGCGAAAGCCGGGTTTTCTTTATACTAACAGAAAGTATAAGTTTTGGGCAGATAGCATAAGTGCAACTAAGGCTTCCGCCTACGCCAGAGGCTTGGCGCAAGCCAAGTTTTCTTTATCTATTTATTTTTCCGCGTGGATTTAAAGCTTTAATTAAAAAAATATTCACTTCAATTTGTCAGAGTTTTTTGTCTTCGTGATCACGAAAGCAGGAGCGTGAGCCGATCTGATCGAATATATTATATATACCGAACCGTTTTTGGAATATTTATTCGTGTGGAGAAGAAGGGAAGATCTTTTGATGATATTAGATCTGAATTCTCGAGAGAAAGTGAAAAGACTTATACGTACGGGTAAATCTGAAGAGGTCCTCAAGGGTGAGCTTGTGATCGAAGATGAGGTCGTGCGAAAGGCTTTAGCCTGTGAACATGTGGGATTTGAAGAAAAAAAGAGTTTTGTAGAGTCCTTTGGGCTTGATCTCATTACGGTTTCTCCTCAGGCAATGAATGAGAGCAAGCAGATTAAAGACCTAAGTAGCAAAGACTATCAATTCCCAGATTTGCAAAAGTGGGTGACCCAAACGGAATGTTTCACTTTTGCAATTTTGGATGGAGCATTTGAACGAGGAATTCAGACGCAAGGAATGGGAGAGTTTTTTCGTTTACTAAGAACTGCCCCCACAGCGTTACAAGAATGGAATCAAGCGGTAGAAAAGCTTAATCTTAATTTAGTTCAGAGACTGGAAGCGGAAGGGGTCGACGGAATCATCCTAGCTGATGATGTGGCCTATGCGGGAGGATTGATGGTCCATCCGCAAAGCTTAAAAGATCATTTTATGCCATCTCTTGCGCGTCAAGTTGAGGAAATTAAACGCTCAGGGCTCACCGTTTTTTATCATTCGGATGGAAATTACCGAATGGTATTAGACGATATCCTTCAAGCCGGGTTTGATGGCTTGCACTGTATTGATCGAAATTCCAACATGGAAATAGCGGAATTGCAAAAGGAAGTTGGAGATCAAATCTGTCTTTGGGGGCACCTAGATGTGCAGGACCTTGAAGAAGTGGTTCAAGATCTGGGAAGTTTAGAACAACAAACCAAATCAATTAAGAATTTGGCGTCTGGACATCGTTTCCTTCTAGGAACGAGCAGTGGCTTATTTGAGGGAATGAATATCCAAGGGTTAAAGGAACTTTATCAAAATCTAAAATAAGAAAACCCGCATCACAAGGCACAAAGCCTTTACACAAAGGAATTGGGGAGGGTAATCGTAAAAAACGTACCCTGACCGAGTTTGCTATCTACTTTAATATTTCCCTGATGCCCTTTGACAATCCCCTCGGCAATGGCTAAACCAAGTCCTGATCCGCCGGTTTGTTTGGAACGTGCTTTATCCGCCCGGTAAAAGCGGTCAAAGAGGTGGGGTAAATGTTCAGGCGAAATGCCTTCACCGGTATCTCGAACCTGAATTAAGGTATTTCCGTTCTGTTGCTGGAGGTGAACGAAAATTTTTCCTTGAGCGGGAGTATGCTTGAGCGCATTGTCCAAAAGGATAACCAAGAGTTGTCTTAACTTGTTTTCGTCTCCAAGCATGAGAATGTTCGGTGGAGAAGAGAACGTAAGCTCAACTTGTTGCTTTGTCGCTAAGGGTTGAAAAGATTCAACGGTCATTTGCAGGGCAGAGGTCAAGGAAAATTCCTTTAGATCTAAAACATGTTGATTCGAATCGGCGCGGGCTAAGAAGAGAAGATCATTGATGAGCTGAGTTAAACGTTTAACTTCAAAATCAATGTAGCTTAGCCATTTCTTCTGGCTCGCTACCGTTTCCTCACCATTTCCTTGAACCAACTCTAAATTAGTTTGGATCACGGCTAAAGGAGTCCGTAATTCATGGGAGGCGTCTGCTACAAAATCCTGCTGACGATGCCAGGATTGAATGATGGGTTGAAGGGCTCGGTTCGCGAGGTAACGACTGGCAAAGTAAGCGATAATAAGATAAATAATTCCGAGTGTGGTGAGGGTTAAGAGAAGAAAATGCAAAATATTCTTGTCTCGATCCACGCTTACAAAAGCCAGGATTTGTTCAGCGTTTGGGGAAGAAGGTGGAGTTATTAAATAAGAGTAGGCTGTGTCATGAAGATCAATTTCCCCACGAGGGCCTTCTTGCGAGAGGTGTTGGGCTAGAACGGATAATTGTTTCGTATCGATATTGTTGGGAATATCAGAGGAATGCTCAATGATGTTACCAGCCGAGTCAAGCTTTAGATAAAAGTAGAGTGAGGTATGATGATTAGAGTTAGTGCTATTGGCCGTGGCGGAAACAGAATTTGTGGCCGCTGCATCTGAGGTGATAAGTTGGAGCATTTGCTGGGATTGATTAAAGATGACCGCCTCCATCATGAGGTAGGTGCCCCCTAGCAGTAGAAAGCAAAGTAGAGCCATAACAGCAATGTTAATACGCGTCAGTTTCATACGAAGTTCTGTAAACATCAGATAACTCCTTCTAATGATATTCTTTGAGGGAATAGCCCAAACCGCGCACGGTCTCAATTTTGACAGTCCGAGTCTTCAACTTTTTGCGGAGATAATGGATATAGATTTCGACATTACCCATCTCGACGTCGGAATCTAATCCCCAAACGCGATTCAAAATTTGTTCCTTGGTAATGACTTGTCCAGGGTTGCGCATTAAAAGTTCAAGTAAAGAGGATTCCTTGAGGGTGAGTTTTATGCTTACCTCCCCGATTGTGACTTCGCTATGAGATGGGTCGAGAAGGACATCGCCAACCTGAAGTTTTTCACTGAGAAACTGTTGACTGGGGCGGCGGGCTAAGGCGCGAATACGCGCGAGAAGCTCTTCGGTTGCAAAAGGCTTGATCAGATAATCATCAGCACCCGCATCCAAACCTTCCACCCGATCGGTGACCGTGTCTTTGGCCGTGAGTAGAAGCACAGGCGTAATAATTCCTTGTTTGCGAAGATCTCTTAAGACGTTGAGTCCTTCTTTACGAGGAAGCATACGATCGAGAATAATAAGGTCATAAGCATCACTTTCAGCCATCAGTTGACCGGTTTCCCCATCAAAGGTGAGGTCAACTCCATAATTTTGTTTTTTGAGAATAAAGGCCAGAGCCTCGGCCAGTCGTTCTTCGTCTTCAATGAGCAGTAAACGCATAGCATCGATTCCTTTCTATACGTCATTAATTCATTCTTTCCCATATTCTTTCTCAATCTTACCTTAAAAATCTTAGAATAACATTAATTTTCTTGGGCCTCGTGAACTAAAGAAGTCCCCCTTTAACGTAAGTAGCGTTGACGGGGACTTCTTTAAGCAGACTCTTTTTGGCTATATCTTATATAAGAACCATATACACGTATTGAGTTGCCTTTAAATAGGGCTATTTGAGAGATAACCGAGGAATAAATTCTGGAGATACATTAAAGAGCTAGGCATAAAAGCCTAGCTCTTTAATGTTAAAACCTCCTGCGTCTCCTTCCTCTTATCCAGATGATAATCCGATGATTTAGAAGATTACCCCGAGAGCAATAAGGATTAAAATAGCAATTGCAATAATTCCTACGCCAGTGCCGCCACCAACAGGGGCAATAGGGGGACAACATGCTCCGCCATAACCCATTCCGAACATGACCTTACCTCCTTCAGAAATTTTTTTTTAGACCGGATTTAGAATACGATTCCCATTGCGATAAGCAGAAGAATGATAACAACTACGATCGCAATACCTGTCAAAGAACGAGGAAGAAAACCGTCAACGACTCCAGCACCCAACGCCATCTGCATATCCTCCTTTACCTTAAGATAGTACATACTATGCTTTGTCTACGAAAATTGCCACAATATGGGAAAACTCCGGGAGCGCGATTTACTTGGCAAGGTGTAAGTATTGCGATCCTTAGAACGTGGATGTAAAGAAGGGCGGCTATCTGGCCGCCCAATTTATTATACTAACAGAAAGTGTAAATTTCTGGCAGATAGCATAAGTGCAACCAGCGGTTTTCGCTTTCGCAAGCTCGGCGAAAGCCAAGTTTTCTTTACTGGCTAACGAAGGTGATAGCACGTAACGGGATACGCACAACGGGACGGATTCCATCAATTGGCGTACCGATATTGGAGAACAGGAGCGCATTGGTTAACAAGGCCACACCATCTTGAATTCCTCCAAAGTTACCGGTCCAGAATCCTGCGTCCATACCGACCCGGAGTGATGCTCCAATTGGAAAGGTATCAAAAAGCCCTAAAATGAAGGGCACAGGTGTAAAAGGTGTTCCGAATAGTGACATGGTATAACCCCTCTCTTATTTTTTTATTAGGCCTCTGGATAGGCCTCAAAAGATGAGAAGAAGAAGGGCTTTTCTGTTTCTTGATATAAATTATGAAGCTTGACCAGAAATGTTACACGTAGTTGATTTTTTGTGGAAGATGTAAAAGAGCCCTCGGGATTGTCCTGGGGGCTAAATAGATTAGACAAACACAACAGTGGCTACTACAAAACATGCATAAAACCCTGCCGCCCATGCAAGTCTACTTGCGGAAAGCTTATGGTTACGTAATGACAACCAGAGGAAAGCGATGGATACTATAGTAAATAACCCTGCCAATGCGAGATAGGTGTCAAATAACCAAGGTGTAAATAGTATTCCTAGAGCACTTGGAATTGTGGCCTGAATCATCATTGAACCACTTATGTTTGCTAAAGCTAACCTTTCTTTTCCTTGTCTCACCCATATTATAGCATTCAATATTTCAGGAAGTTCAGTCGCTATTGGGCTTAGAAATAATGCTACAATGTGAGGTGCTATTCCGATTGCTAGACTTAAATAATCTAAGTTCTTAACAAAAATCTGGGAACCAACAGCAATTAGAGCAAGTGATATAAGAGTTTGGCCCAAAACCCATCGGGTTTCTGGAGTTTTAGTTCTAGGACGGAATTTAAGAGGTTCGAGTATTTCTTTATGGTTATCAGCAGTTTCTTTCATTTCAGTGAAAAAATAGAATCCGTAAGCTGCCAGGAACAAAAAGGCCATTAATGGCTTACCTTGGAATACCATAAAACCTAAAGCAACCTTGAAGACGAAAATGCCTAAAAACCAAAGTTGATCCCGGCCAAGTTTACTATCGCCTAAGTCGATGTCTATTCCTCGAGCTCGTTTCTTACGAAAGTAGATAATACCTAGTCCAACAATAGCATAGGCAAGAGTACTTAAGACCAGTGGCCCTCCAAGAGCCGCCCCCACTCCAACGTCTTTTTGATTTGCATTAGCTCCAAAAACTACTGCGATAAATGTGACGACACTCTCAGGAAGAGCAGTGCCAAATGCGGCCAAAATCGTACCGACAGCATTTTTTGAGATATTGAATTTTAATCCCACCCATTCAATTCCATTTACGAATAATTCGCAGCTAAAATAGATTAATATTGCAGAAATCATCAGTGCTGTTAACGTTAAGACCATTGTTATCCTCCTTTTAAAAAAATAGAGACTTTTGACGTACCGTAATACGTCAAAAGTCTCGTTACGCTTTTCAGCGAAATAGTGCCAGGCTTCAAGCCACCAGACTTCAAGCCAGAATGTTGACACTATTTTATAACTACTCCCTTTTGCCTTTCAATATTAGCATATGAAACCAATAAAGTAAATGTAACCAAATGCTTTCTTTAAAGCCTCTATAAAATAGGACCATAATTACCCAATATTCATTAGAAAAGAGGTGATAATATATATGATTGCCTTAAAGTAGTGTGTAATAAATTATCTTTACCGCATATTGAATAAGGGGAGGTAAATTCATGAAGAAATTAAGGAAAGTTATGTCATTCTTGTTAGCAGCTACACTGCTTTTAGTAAACAGTAATAGTGTTTTAGCGGCAAATAACCAAAAGGCCAACGATGAGACTTGGGAGGCTCGAAGAGCCTATATTGAAGAAAACATGATCAAATTAGGTTCTCAAGGTTTTGACAACGTTGATGAGTGGTTACAACTTAATGGTGTTGAAAAAGTCAAACTTAAAGCTTCTTCAAAAGATAAAGATGATGTCATTAGTCCAATGAGTGATCCCGGCAATATTTCCATTTATTCAATTGACGGTTATTTTGATTCACTTGCAAAGAAATATTTGGTAAAAGGCTGGTGGTCGTGGAATAGTACCTCTTATGTTGATTCTACGACTGGAGCATTAGAAGGTGTTGCTCTTTCAATGAGCAATACAGATTTCTCGCCAGCTACAGGATACGTTTTGGCCTCAAATCCTGCTGGTATTGCAGTTTACGATCAGGCAGGTAACTACTATTCGAACACGGGAGCAACATCGAAGATTGATTCTTCGGGTGTTAGCTATATCTACCAAGATGCATGGTTGGGTACTCAATACAGAGGTTATAAGGGACAAGCGTGGTTTTGGATGACAACTCCTCCAACAACATCTTCTTCTAATCCTATTTACTTAAAGATGCATTATATCCATACTTGGACAGGTGCAAATCTTGAAACTTTCGGATTGAAATGGCAACCCGGTGCTCCGCCAGAACTAAATATGACTTTTTCAACCGTTCCGGCACAATGGCCTGCAACAAACCAAATAACTATATATAACTGGCCGTATAACTAATGACCAAAGATATTTTGCGAAGAACCATACTATTTATAATTATAGCTTGTCTGATTTTCACAACCGGATGTGCTACTAATAAACAAGACAATATTTCTGTAGATAAGGATAAGTTGGTATCGGTTCTCAATGAAAAATACTCCACGGATAAAAATTTGAAACTAATCGGAGATAATGAAAAAGTCGAGGATAATTACATCACGGTTGTATCTTATGATGATTTGGCAAACACGCATTATGTAGACATCGTAACCTTTTCTGTTAACAAGAAAGATAGTTCAATTACTTTTCTAAACAATAAGGGAGGAAGGGCTGATACTAAACAACCATTATCTATTTCTAGTGCCGGGGAAATTTTTAATAATAAAAACTCTTATTTAATCACTTATGGAGAAGTTTACGACAACAAATTATCCAGTATAGAACTAGAATATAATGATGGTCAGAAAAAAACTCAGGAAATTACTAATAATGGGTTCTTAGTCATTACTAAAGGTGATTTTCTGGGGATTAACAAGTTATCAGCTTTTAATCAAAACAATGAAGTCGTATACTCTTTCCCTTAGACTTTTTGAATCTCTGAGAAAGCATCTTCATCCATCGGATGAGGATGCCTTCTTTGTGTGCCACGCATGGCGATTAACTAGGTGGTGAAAGTCCACTATGGGGGCTTGTAGTTGACAACCATTAGCCTAGAACGACGGTATCCACCGTAGATTCTAAACTAAAAAACAGACCAAAACTGTGCAAAAAAGCCCGATTGGTATTCCTTTAAGATACCAACTGGGCTTTTTTATAGATAGATAAAATTTAAAGATAATTGAAAATGGGATGAAGCGCATAACCCTTTATTTATTGAAGAGATTGAAAAGAACCTGGGACGAATTCCGGAATGATTATTATTACAATTAAAGCGTGGCATATTAACGCCCCAAGAAGCATATTACTTGATTCAATCTAAGCCTAAGTTAGAGGTTGCCTGTATTCAAAGCCTTTGCTCTCATTCCTACACTCCATTCACCAAATATTCCACCTGATTGTAACCATTTCGCATGGTACAATCTTATAGAGGTGGGATTTTTTATGCTAGTTAGTCCAATGTTGCTCCAACCCATAATAGAACCCTTTGATGATTCTGACTGGCTCAGCGAACTCAAGCTTGATGGGATTCGCCTTGTTTATTCAAATATGGAGAGAAGAAATCTCTATACCTGACACAATAACAATATTACAGACCGTTTTCCTGAATTAAACTTTGATCTACCTAAAGGGGTTATCTTGGACGGGGAAATGATAAAGGCCGATCATGAGGGCAAACCGGACTTTAATCGCTTATGAGTCGTTTCAGTATTCAGAATAAAGAGAAGGGTAACCGTCTTGCCCAACGCGAACCCGTAACCTATTGCGTTTTTGATGTTTTGTATTATAACGGAGAGAACATCACACACTGGCCATTACTCGATCGAAAGAAGTTGCTTGAAGAACTCATTCCAGAAGAAAATCAATCATTGGCTAAAGTACGCTATATTAAAGGTCATGGAAAAGCTCTTTTTGATGCTTGCTGCGCCCAGAAGCTTGAAGGAATTGTGCTTAAGAAAGCCAGTAGCTCTTATAGAGTGGGCAAACGTCCAAAAGATGTTTGGTATAAAGTCGTTAACTACAGTTATGCTGATGTTTGGATCACCGGCTATCGTAAATCGGAATTTGGCTGGCTCTTAGCTTTTGAAGACGGTCGTCCTGCCGGAATAATGGAGTTAGGCGTAATTCCTTCAATAAAGAAGAAATTCTATATTGCATCCAAATCAATGGCCAAGAAAGAGAATGGCGATTTTGTTTATTTTATGGGGCAAAGTTTAAAATGCCGAGTTAAGTATAGGAATTTAACGAAATCGGGTTTATTGAGATTTCCTTCGTGTGTAGATTTAGAAGTTTTCGTTTAGATATAAAACCAGATGATATATCTTGAGGATATATCATCTGGTTATTTTTTCATTCTTAATATAACTCTAATATTTTTGTCCAGCTGAGATTCTTGAAATGTTTTTCTTGGTAATAAGAAAAAATAACGTAAAACTTCTGATTATCATCTAGTTGTTTATTATGTGAAAAATTATACCGTAAAGATATCGGAAAAACTTTATCATTATATGTGAATCCATCTGCAATTGTTAATCTCACTTCATTCTCGCCAGAAACAACATTATTGTTTATTAAGGCTTTAATTGCTTTTTTTCCAGTACGCGAGTCATAACCAATACTAATATTATCAAGAGAATTATTGGGCCCTTTGATATCTAAAAATCGGTACCCTAGAGGCGTGTATATATATATTGTATAAAAATATCCCTTTGTTTTATCTACCAACGGCTTCTTTGAACTGCTATCAAGAGTTATTACTAATTCATTTTTATCCGTGTAAGTTATAGATTGATCAGAAGGAAATGCATTCATTTTTGCTGATAGATTAATGTCTGTTGGTGAAATATCAGAATTTAACTGTATCCAATAAAATACACAAACTACAATTAAAAGAACAAATAGAACGACTCCATATTTTAACATAGAACGACGACTCATATTATTATTTCACCTCCAATAATACCAATGATACTGGATGAACATATGCAGTAGATAGATTATTAGACTATCTACTGCATATGTTATATAGAATTATTCTATTGGCCACGAAGAAATAGTTGTAAAGGGGCCTATTGCTGACCAACTTACTACTTCAGGTGAAAGGGTGACCGATAAACCACTAGCCGAAATTCCTACTCCGGAAATGGTACCTGAATTATAGGTATGCACCAATTTTGAACGTAAGTATACACTCCCACTTGTTGGAGGTGCAGTCATCCAAATCCAGCCTTGACCTTTATCTCCGGTATAGTTACCTGAATTATATTTATCAGCAATTGTCCAGGCGACACCCGCGTTTTGAACATCGAAATCTGAGCTCCACATAGCGTCTACGGCATAAGCTGTTGAAGTATACCCCGAAATATTGATGGTTCCATCCCCGTTATCAACAATAACGCTATTTCCACCAGTTATAGTGACGTAAGATTGGGGCGAGACTATCATATTTGCTTGTTGGGGAGATGCTAAGGCAGTATTTGCTCCTACTAGTAGAAATACCATAACAAGCATTGCGAAAAGTTTTTTCATATTTTCTCCTTCTTTCCTTTTTATAGGTTACATTTAATAGAGTGTTTAACAATATAAAAGGTTACACGATTAAGATTTATTCCGAAGAATATTTCTGTTCTGATGTAATAAAAGATTTTCCTATAAAATTGACGACATTGTCGGGTAATTTTCCTCGGGTACGCCTTCCGTCATCGGGCTTAATCCCGAATTCAAGTAGCTTGAACGTTGTATCACGCCAGCCCCGAATCTTTGCCGAATCGAATCCACGACTTGATCCAGTTTACGGTTCCTCTCATAATCTTTGGTGAAGAGGGAGAGTTGCACAAAATCATCTGAACACAAGTCGGATACACTAACCCCCATGTGCCTGATCGGTTGACCTTGCCATTTCTCAGCAAATAGCTCCTTGGTGATTTCCCAAATTTCATCCGTACAATCAGTGGATTCTTGAACCTTACGCTGGTGCGAATAGGAGAGAAATTCATTGGTGCGAAAAGATATACTGATGAGTCTTGCTCGAACGTGTTCTTGCCTTAGTCTTGCACTTACGGTTTCCACAAGCGAGAGAAGTACTAAGTGAGCTGTATTACGATCCTCCGCGTCAAATGAAAGGGTAGTCGAATTTCCAAGCCCTTTCATCGGCACACTGCCGCCCGGTTTAACAGGGGAGTTCTCAATGCCGTTCGCATAATTCCAGATCAGCCTACCAGGGCTCTTTAAACTACTCAGTAACTTCGGATCACAGTTGGCAAATTCCCCAATCGTTCGGATTCCTCGATCCTTCAATTTCTTATTCGTGGCTCTCCTGACATGTCTAGTAACTGGGTCACCCCCAATAACTGAAGAAACAGTTCTTAAATCAAGTGAGTCACCATGTTGAAGCTTATCAACAGCAACCCACGACAAATAGCCCCCTGTGTTACGATAGTTGTCGTAGGGACTAAAGAAGAGTATCAAAATGAAATTCGCAGTATATTTAAAGCTAAATATTCTTTTGACCAGATTTTGGGGCAAAGCGCTATTATTAAACGGACTAAAGAGCTGGCAAAACGATTTGCTCGTAGTAAAGCAAATATCTTAATCATTGGGGAAAGCGGCTCAGGAAAGGAACTTTGGGCCCATGCCATTCATCAGGAGAGTGATCGCGCGGACAATGCGTTTGTAAGTATTAATTGCGGGGCAATTCCAGAGAATCTATTGGAAAGTGAACTCTTTGGTTACGAGGAGGGGGCTTTTACTGGCGCTAAGAAAGGTGGAAAGCTCGGAAAGTTCCAACTCGCCAATGGAGGGACTCTGTTTTTGGATGAGATTGGAGATATGCCTCTGATGATGCAGGTAAAGATTCTTAGGGCTTTACAGGAACGTGAGGTTGAGCGAGTCGGGGGCCGAGAAGCCGAGAAAGTGGATGTCCGGATTATTGCTGCAACTCACTGCAACTTGGAGCAGATGGTCAAAGAAGGAACGTTTCGCGAGGATCTCTATTATCGGCTTTATGTGTTATCCCTTCAATTACCGGCGCTTAGGGAAAATGCCGAGGACATTCCGCTGCTGATTCAGCACTTTGTCACAGAATACTGTAACCATGCTGGAATAATTAAACGGTTTGTGCCGGAGGTAATTGAAGTATTATGCAATTATTCTTGGCCTGGCAATATCCGAGAATTAAGCGCCTTGGTTGAACGTTTGCTGGTTAGCGTGGATTCTGAAGTGGTGTCCGTGAGGGATTTGCCTGTAAATATTTGTTTAGCGGGAAAGTCAAAGCATCAGGAGGGTACGTGTACGTTAGACCGAGTGCTCGAAGAAGTTGAGCTCGACCTCATTAAGAAAGCGTTACTTATCGCTCATCATAGTAAAACAGAGGCAGCCCGAATCCTGGGAATTCCTAGGACACGGCTCTATCGTAAAATCGAACAATATGGATTGGAAAACTTAACGGATAGAAATGTTGCGAGATAGGACAGTGTAATGAAATAGAACAGGGTGCATTCGATTGGCCTATGTTGTGAATGTGAGATCTTTAACAAGAGAAGTTTGTAACAATACGTTACAAACTTCTCTTGACTCATGGTCAAAATCATTCTTGGTTCGGCAAAGTAGTGAGAAGAATTGGGCATACCTCTAAATTTGTAAAACCATAAGTGGCAGGGAGTCCAAGCTTTTTCTGAAAAAAATTGTGAAAAAAAGTATGAACTAAGATGATGTGGCATAAGATTTGCGTTTAATATAGTCGAAAGTCAAAAAAACCTGTCGAAAAGGAGGAATAAACGTGGCAAAGGTGGTTACTGCAGCCGAGGCGATAAAAATGATACCTAATGGAGTATGCGTTGGGGTCACTGGATTTGCTGGCTCTGGACATGCGGAAGTCATTACCTCGGAACTTGAAAACCAATTTTTAAGTGAAGGACATCCCCGAGATCTAACGCTTTTTCATTGTGCAGGTATAGGGGATGGAAAAACCATGGGGACAGGGCATTTCGGGTACGAAGGACTCATTAAGCGGGTTATTGGAGGACATTATAATTTAGCCCCCCGGGTGGTGAAACTTGCTGTTGAGAACAAAATTGAAGCGTACAACTTTCCTCAGGGTACCTTGGCCCAGTTAACTCGTGATATGGCTGCGGGTAAGCCGGGTACTATCACTCGAGTAGGACTAAAAACCTTTGTGGATCCGCGCGTTGAAGGTGGAAAGCTCAATACTAAAACTCAGGAAGACCTGGTAGAGGTCATTGAGCTCCTAGGGCAAGAGTGGCTGTTCTATAAAGGGTTTAAAGTGGATGTCGCAATCATTCGAGCAACCTCTGCCGACGAGCGAGGAAATTTGAGTATTGAAAAAGAGGCAGTTTCGCTAGAGATTCTCTCAATGGCACAAGTGGCAAAACGATCGGGTGGAATTGTTATTGCTCAAGTAGAACGGATGGTTTCAGCGGGTTCATTGGATCCGAAACTCGTTAAAGTACCCGGTATTCTCGTGGACTATATCGTTTTAGCACCTGCTGGTGAGCAATGGCAAACCTTTGTCGAGGCCTACAATCCAGCGTATTCGGGTGAAGCACGGGTCCCAGTAGGACAACTGGAAGTAATGGCGCTCGATGAGAGAAAAGTGATAGCGCGAAGGGCTGCGTTGGAACTCATCCCCGATGCTGTGGTTAACCTTGGAATTGGAATGCCTGAAGGAATTGCCATGATAGCAAATGAAGAAGGAATTGCCAGTCAAATGACGCTTACTGTTGAAGCGGGTGGAGTGGGCGGAATTCCTGCCGGAGGAATAAGCTTTGGAGCATCGACAAACGTTGAGGCACTCATCGACCAACCCTATCAGTTTGATTTCTATGATGGTGGCGGTCTAGATGTAGCTTTTCTCGGGCTCGCGCAAATGGATCAGTATGGCAATATCAACGTCAGCAAATTCGGGCCCAAAATTGCAGGTTGTGGTGGATTTATTAATATCACCCAAAATACCAAGAAAGTCATCTTCTGCGGCACAATGACCGCTGGTGGCTTGAAAACCCAAGTGACCAATGGACAACTCAAAATTCTTCAGGAAGGGAAAATCCATAAATTAATTGACAGTGTGGAGCAGATCACGTTCTCGGGAGAATATGCTCAGAGTGTCAATCAGCCGGTCCTCTACATTACGGAACGTGCTGTATTCGAACTTACTTCTCAAGGTGTGATGCTCACGGAAATTGCCCCTGGGATTGACCTAGAAAACGATGTACTTGCTCACTTAGAATTTACACCACTAATCTCTTCAAACCTTAAGACAATGGATCTGCGGATCTTTCAAAATGGACCGATGAATATTAATGTGCCTCAAGCAGCTAAATAAGTTAGGGGGATTGCCATGTTAGGTGTTATTGGAATCTTACTAGGTCTGGGTCTTCTCATGTTTATGGCGTATAAAGGTTACTCCGTTATTTTCTTCGCCCCGGTATTCGCTTTATTGGCCGCGGTCTTATCCGGGTTGGCCCTGTTGCCGACGTACACTGAAGTTTTCTTGCCGAACCTTGCGAACTATGTCAAAGTGTATTTCCCATTTTTCCTCTTAGGAGCGGTATTTGGTAAAGCCATGGAGGAATCAGGTGCAGCGGCTTCGATCGCCAAAGCAATCGTTAAGAAGCTCGGAACCAAACAAGCGATTCTCTCCGTTGTTCTCTCCTGTGCCATCCTGACTTATGGTGGTGTAAGTCTCTTCGTTGTGGCCTTTGCAGTTTATCCGTTTGCAGCAAACATCTTCAGAGAAGCCAATATCCCCAAACGTTTGATTCCTGCGACCATCGCCCTCGGTGCTTTTACGTTCACGATGGATGCACTTCCAGGAACTCCTCAGATTCAGAACTCGATTCCTATGAAATTTTTCAATACAGATCTCTATGCTGCCCCGGTTACCGGTATCATCGGTTCGCTCATGATTTTCGGCTCTGGTATGCTCTACCTTGAATGGCGAAGACGTAAAGCTCAAGCCGCTGGCGAAGGTTACGGTGTTCATGCCGCTCAAGAACCCGAAATGATTGATGACAGTACCTTATCGAATCCACTCTTGTCAACGATTCCTCTGATTTCGGTGTTGGTCGTTACCTTGATTCTCCAAAAGGCGGTATTCCCTCATTGGAATATTGTGGATTGGGCAGTTCAAGCTCCCTACAAAATGGATAAGGCCGGCATCATCGGAACGATGAACAATTGGGCACTCATGATTGGCTTGGCCGTCGGTATTCTTCTCGCCTTCATCATCAACCCCAAGAAAATGAAAGGAAATGTGGCAAAAGCGATTAACGCCGGTGCCATCGGATCCTTACTCGCCGTCATGAACACAGGCTCCGAAGTCGGCTTCGGAAATGTTATCAAATCTCTTCCCGGTTTCCAATCGATTGCCCACGCCTTAATGAATATTCGTGGTGGTGGCAGCCCGCTTCTTTCTGAAGCTGTGACGGTTAACGTTTTGGCTGGTGTGACCGGTTCTGCTTCCGGTGGTATGAGCATCGCACTTGATGCGTTTGGCAAAGACTATCTGGCTATGGCTCAAAAAGTGGGATTAAGCCCCGAACTCTTACACCGCATTGCGGCAATGTCTTCCGGCGGTATGGATACCCTGCCTCATAATGGTGCGGTTATCACGTTGCTAGCCATCACGGGTATGACGCATAAGCAAGCTTATAAAGATATCTTCGCCTTGACCTTGATGAAAATAGTCACTCCACTTGTTTTAATTGGCTTGACTTCGATTTTCCACTTTGTTTAATTTAAATAATCTGAGGAGGCATTTAATATGGAATTCGAATTAACTGAAATCCAAAGCTTAATCCAAAGTACTGTTAAGGAATTTGCTCAAACGGCTGTCGCTCCGATCGCGGCTGAGATCGATAGAACGCATCGTTTTCCCGAAGAGTTGATCCCTCAACTCGCTGAGCTGAACTTACTGGGTGTTCCTTATCCTGAAGAAGTCGGTGGCGCTGGAGCGGATAATCTCAGTTATGTCCTCGTTATTGAAGAGCTTGCTCGTGTTTGTGCCAGTACGGCGGTTATTGTATCTGCCCATACATCCCTGGGAACCTGGCCGATCTACCAATTTGGTACGGAAGCCCAAAAAGTTAAATACCTGAGCAAACTGGCCAGCGGTGAGTGGCTTGGCGCTTTTGCCTTAACGGAGCCCGGTGCTGGAACGGATGCTGCAGCAGGGAAGACAACCGCTGTCCTCGAGGGAGATGAGTGGGTCCTTAATGGTTCCAAAATCTTCATCACCAACGGTGGTTATGCTGATGTCTATGTCGTGACCGCGATGACCGATCCGAGCAAGGGAACGAAAGGCATCAGCGCCTTCATCGTGGATAAAGATGCACCGGGTTTCTCCGTCGGAGAAAAAGAACACAAACTGGGAATCAAAGCGTCGAGCACGACACCGCTTTATTTCAACGATTGCCGTATTCCTAAGGACGCGATCCTCGGGGAAATCGGTAAAGGTTTTAAGATTGCCATGCAAACGCTAGATGGTGGACGCATTGGAATTTCTGCTCAAGCTCTTGGAATTGCTCAAGGTGCCTTGGATGCAGCAGTAATATACGCTAAAGAGCGTGTGCAATTTGGTAAACCGATTGCTAACCAACAAGCGATCCAATGGATGATTGCTGACATGGCGACCCAAATCGACGCTGCTCGCTTCCTGGTCTACCGTGCAGCCTGGAATAAGGATAATGGCCTTCCTTATAGCAAAGAAGCGGCCATGGCTAAACTTTATGCAGCAGAAACGGCTAGCTTTGTCGCTAATAAAGCCATTCAAATCCACGGAGGCTATGGTTATACCGAAAACTACCCGGTTGAAAGAGCATTGCGCGATGCTAAAATTACGGAAATCTATGAAGGAACCTCCGAAGTACAACGGATGGTCATCGCTGGAAGTGTTCTCCGTTAGTTCTTAGAATTATGTTTTTAAAGTCTCAGAAAAAAGTTATAAGCAGAGGGGGGACAGGCCATAGGCCTGCGCTCCCCGCGAAAGGGGAAACTAACGAATGAAAGTGATTGCCTGTTATAAGTGGGTTCTTGATGAGGCTGATTTGAAAGTCGATGCCAAATCCCGCGCTTTGCTTACGGATCGGACTAAAAATAAAATCAGCGAATATGACCGTAATGCGATTGAATGTGGGGTGCAACTCACCGAACAAGTCGGAGGAGAGGTTGTGGCACTCACCGCCGGAACTGCCAATTCCAAAAACTCTCTGAAGGATGCCTTATCCAGAGGGCCAGCTCAGGCAGTCTGGGTCAAAGACGAGTTAATGAGCCAAGCGGATTCGGCAGTCACGGCTAAAATCTTAGCCGGGGCAGTTCGTAAAATCGAAGAATTTGACCTCGTTGTTTGCGGAGAAGGCTCGAGTGATGAATATGCTCAGCAGGTCGGGATCCGTATGGGTCAACTGCTCAATATTCCCGTGATCACGTTTGTCAATAAAGTCGAAGTCAAAGACGGAATTCTCCGGGCAGAACGCAAATTGGAGGAAGGGATCGAAGTCGTCGAAGTCAAATTCCCAGCCTTGATAACGGTCTTACCGGATGTAAATACTCCAAGAATCCCGAGCTTGAAGCAGATTCTTGGAGCAGCGAAAAAACCGGTACAGGAACTGTCCATTGCTGATTGTGGTCTGAGTCCTGCGGATACTGAATCTAAGGTTAGCCGTGAGAGCGTCCTGGGTACGGTTATGGAACGCAAACAAATCCGTGTCCAGGGTGAAGTCACCGAAATGGTTCAACAAATAGTCGATCTACTCAATAAAGAAGGCTTATGTTAGGTCTAGGAGGAGGAAAAATTATGTCACAAATCTGGGTTATTTCCGAAACACAATCGGCACTGCTTGAGTTGGTGGCTCATGCCAAAGGGATTGCTCAAGGAGAGAGTATTGTAGCCTGGGCCTTCTCGACCGAAGCTGCGCAAGCCGCTTCCAAACAAGGTGCGGACCAGGTCATTGAGCTTACAGGGGCAAAGCGTCCGGAAGATTATACTTCGGCGATGATTGAACGGGCTCAGTCTGAGATCCCGATTGCGATCCTTTGGGGCAGCACGAGACGTTCGAAAGAAATGGCAGCACGGTTAGCTGCTGCTCTAGATGCCGGATTAATTAATGAAACTTTTAATTTAAAACGCGAAGGTCAGTCTTTCCGAGCGGAACGTTACATTTACGGCGGCCTCTGTGTTGCCCGTGAAGTTATGGAGACAGCTCCCTTTATGGCAATCATGGTTGCTAAAACGGCAGAAGCATTGGACGAGGGTGCGGCGTGTCATATTGAGACCTTAACGAATTCTGAAACCAAGATTCAAATGATTGAGCTTCGGCCCAATCTAGCCACATCCAATTTGGGAGATGCGAATGTCGTCGTTTGCGTGGGCCGCGGGATCATCAAGTCGGAAGATATTGAACTTGCCCGTCGTTTGGCCAGCAAACTGGGTGGAGAATTGGGTTGCACCCGTCCAGTGGCAGAAGATTTACACTGGATGCCGGAAGAAAATTATATCGGAATCTCTGGGCAAATGGTTAAACCTACCGTGTATATCGGGATTGGTGTATCCGGGCAGATTCAGCATGTGTCCGGTATTCGTGATTCTAAAACCATTATCGCTATCGAAAAAAATGAAAATGCTCCGATCATCGAGGCAGCAGATTATGCTTTGGTTGGGGATCTCTATCAGATTTTACCTGCCCTGCTTAGTTCCTTAGGGGCGTAATTAAAGGAGGCTATTATGTCAGAAGAACGCTTTGATGCCATCGTGGTTGGTGCAGGCCCTGCGGGCAGTGTAGCCGCCTATTGTATGGCAAAGGCTGGCTTAGAGGTTTTGCTTATCGAGCGCGGAAGCACACCGGGAGAAAAAAGCATGACTGGGGGACGGCTTTACGGCCATTCTCTTCATAAAATCATCCCGAACTTCTGGGAGGAAGCTCCGGTTGAGCGCAAAGTGACTCGTGAAACAGTAACGTTTATGACGGGGGAAACCGCAGTTTCGCTTGATGTCAAAAGTGAAAAGTGGAATGAAACACCCTCTTTTACAGTTCTTCGCTCAGAGTTCGATGCTTGGCTGGCGAGTAAAGCGGAAGAAGCTGGAGCAATGCTTGCGGCGGGAGTCAAAGTCGATGAGCTCATTCTGGAGAATGGGAAAGTCGTCGGTGTCCGCTGTGATGAAGACGAAATGTTTGCTAATGTTGTGATTGCTGCCGATGGGGTCAACTCGCTGCTTGCTCAAAAAGCAGGGATCCGGGGAGAAATTTTACCGAAACACGTGGCAACCGGGGCCAAAGAAGTGATTGAATTGCCCCGTGAGGTTATTGAAGACCGCTTCAACCTGTCAGAAGATACCGGGGCTGCTCAGCTCTTTGTGGGAGAGTGCACTCGGGGACTACAGGGTGGGGGATTTATATATACCAATAAAAATACGGTCTCCCTCGGTCTCGTTATTACCGCTGAGGAGTTCGCCCATACGGAACACCGTATTATTGATCTGATTGAGGAGTTTAAGATGCACCCGGCTATCCAGCCTTTAATTGAAGGCGGCAAAGTGGTGGAGTATTCCGGCCACTTGGTTCCGGAAGGTGGGCTTAGCATGATGCCTCCTCTAGTCAATGACGGACTCCTTATTGTCGGTGATGCAGCAGGTTTCGTTTTAAATACTGGCTATATGGTTCGGGGCATGGATTTGGCAATTGCTTCCGGAGAAGCTGCAGCTAATGCTGTGATTGCAGCCAAGGCCCAAGAAGACTATAGCAAGCAAGGTTTGGCTTCCTATCAAACAGATCTTGAAAACAGTTTTGTTCTGCGAGATTTGAAGACTTATGCGAAAGCTCCATCTTTTATGGAGAACAAACGGATTTTCGGCCATTACCCCTTCTTCGTGGAAGAAATGATGGTTAATTTGTTCAAAGTGAATAGAACTCCGGCTAAACCGATTATGAAGGAAACCTGGACTACGATTAAACGTTATGGAGGCCTAGTCCAGCTTGCTAAAGATGCGTGGAAGGGGGTTTCCGCTCTATGAAAAAACTGAGTATTGAAGAACGTCTCGGGACGACGAAGTTTATAGTGGATGAGGGTGTACCCCATATTGTTCTCGATAAAAGCATCTGTGCAACCTGTAAAGGGAAACCGTGCGTCAAAGCTTGTCCGGCAGGACTCTATCAAGTTCAAGGGGATAGTGTCAGTTTTGATTTTGCCGGTTGTTTAGAGTGTGGTACTTGTCGGGTCGTCTGTCTTCCGAAAGGTCTTAAATGGGAGTATCCCAGAGGAACTTTCGGTGTGGAGTTCCGGTATGGGTAAGTAAACTACTCAAGCGAGTAAATTGCCAACATAATATAAAAGGAGTGTGAAGCAATATGAAAGAACTTGTATTTGCCGAAATGAATATGGGAGATAGTGCCTCCTTATCAAAAACGGTGACCGAATCCGATATTCTGACTTTCGCCGGATTAACTATGGATTTCAACCCAGTTCACGTGAACGCAGAATATGCTAAAGAATCCATTTTTGGAGAGCGTATCGCACATGGAATGCTCTCAGCTGGGTTTATTTCTGCAGTATTGGGTACAGTTTTGCCTGGCCCCAATGCGATTTATCTGGGTCAAGAACTGAAATTTATCGCTCCGGTAAAAATCGGAGATACCGTTACGGCTACCGCGACGATCACTGAAAAACGGGAAGATAAACGGATCCTGAAATTGCAAACCACGGTGACGAACCAACGGGGCGAAGTTGTTGTAGACGGCAGTGCTGTGATTAAAAAAATTGGGAAATAAATCTGCAAAAATTTTAGGGTGGCCTAAGCCACCCTTATCCTTTAAAGATTAAGTTAAAGGGGTGTAAGAAAAATGACTGTTGAATGTGTGGTTGAAAGAGGAATCGCCAAGATTGTGATTGACCGTCCCAAAGCCTTGAACGCACTCAATGCAGAGGTTTTGCAGGAACTGCAAAACGCGGTTACCGAAATTCAGAACCGCAAGGATGTCCGGGTCGCAATTATCCAAGGTGGCGGAGAAAAGTGCTTTGTTGCAGGTGCTGACATCGCCGAGATGGCTAACCTAGACCCACTGGAGGGCAGTGAATTTGGCCGTTTAGGACAGAAAGTTTTTAGTGCTGTTTCTGAACTTCCCTTTCCTACGATAGCTGTGATTCAGGGTTTTGCTCTTGGTGGAGGATGTGAGCTGGCCTTAGCTTGCGATATTCGGATTGCCAGTGGAAAAGCCAGGTTTGGTCAGCCGGAAGTAGGCTTGGGTATCATTCCCGGTTTTGGGGGAACCCCAAGATTAGCCCGACTAATCGGACCGGGACAAGCGAAAAAACTCATTTTCAGTGCGGAGATGATTTCTGCGGCTCAAGCTTTGGGAATCGGCTTGGTTGAACAGGTCGTTGCACCAGAGCAACTGAATGAAGCTGCAATGAAACTGGCTCAAGCGATTGCAACAAAGTCCCCTAACGCTGTACATTTCGCTAAAATTGCGATTAACCAGGGGCTTGAGGGTTCGCTCGAAGAAGGGATGCGGCTTGAGGCCGGTATATTTGGTCTTTGTTTTGCATCTCCGGAACAAAAAGTAGGCATGACAGCCTTTCTCGAAAAAAGAACGGTTGAATTTTAGTTGAGTTTAATAGATAATTGAAGGAAAAGAACTCGGTTGGATTAATTGTCCGAAATCTTGAATTCCAGACAGGGGGCAACTTTTCCAAGCCAATACTTGGTTTTGATAATAAAGAACGTACCCATCCAGAGTACAACAATTATAAGCGTCCACGGTTTGTCCGTTCTTTAATGTGAAGCTTCCAATCTTTTCTGGTGTTTTCTTCATTTCTATCTCCTCCTTTATTTACCATTATAGTGAATTAAGTATGCTCTGACAACGTATTTACAACAAATCCCTATGCCCAAATACTGGACATAGGGTTTTTTTGTATTGTTAAGCTTCAAGTTTGAGGTGGAAAGCAGCGGCCATATGAGCTATTATAAGAGTTGCGCTTTATATGTTCTGTCTGCTCAGAGCAGAGCTATTGGTTCGTTATTTGCAGTTCTCTGTAGTAGGAAGTGATTTAAGTAAATGAAGCAACATATTAGAGAAATAGATGTTTTAAGGGTTATCGGTTTTATATTCGTTGTAGCTCAACATGTTTTTGGTGGGTTTGCGTGGCGAGAAGGAGCGAGTTTTTCGGATTCGCTGGTTTTAAGCTTCTTTTATGTGCTGGCAAAACCTGCGGTGCCGATTTTCGTGACGATTGCCGCTATGATGATGATTTATACTCATGCTGAACCTGTCAATTGGGTACAATTTTATAAGAAACGACTCCTCTATATTGTCATACCTTATGTTATATGGACAGTCTTTAATATCTGGGATGCTAAGCAATATGGGATTGCCTCTTTTAGCGATTTACCGGGGCAACTCTTAGCAGGAACAGGAAGATATCATTTATGGTATATGTCGATGATGATAAGATCTTATCTTTACTTTCCCCTTATTTTATTTCTGATGAAAAAGATATCGCCGAGAGGACGGTTTTTCAAAGCGGGCCTTCTCCTCTCCTTCAGTTTGTTTTATGTAATTTTGTTGAAGAATAATAATCTCACAGAATGGGTGGGTCAGCTTCTGTTCGTTCAACCTACGGATAACGAACAGAAGTTTCTAGCCCGCACGCCTCTGCTGTGGTCGATTTATATCGTTATCGGAGTCTATTTGATCTCGGGATATTCACAATTTAAGGCTTGGCTTAATCGTTATCGGAAACAGATTCTGCTTGCCTATATCCCCTTGCTGTTTTATAACTACTATGCGGAAATTAGTACCCATATCCCAGGACATGCTGTTTCAACGGGGTATCTCTACAACCTTTTGTTTGTTTTATTTATGGTTTGCTCGATCCTTGTTTTTTACGATCTAGCTTATCAAGTTTCCCGTAAAGAATCCAAATTATATTTAAAACTTAAGGAAGTCTCCAACTATTCGTTTGCAGCTTATCTCGCGCATGTTATCGTTTTGCAGGCTGTGTATAAGTATATTACCCAATTCTTTTCACTCGAAAGTTTTCTAGTTACAGGTGTGATACTTTTTATCTTGACCATCGTGATTACGTTTAAGTTAATGGAGCTTCTCAGTCTGTTGCCGTTTTCTGAGTATCTCCTGGGAACGAAAAAGAAGTATCAGATTAAATGGATTCGGAAAAAGGAGCATACTTTATCGGCATAATCAGGCCTAATAGAAAATAACAGTTCTAGTTTTCGTTGTTATTATATGGAAAATAGATTACAATGGAAATGGTGAAGATACCTAAAGTAGCGTTATGGAGAAATTGTTATGATTGCATTTAAAAATGAAATCGAGAGTATTAAACAACAAATTGAAGCACGGGTTAAAACTAAAAAAATTTATCTTTTTGGTTCGTGCGCTAAAGGAATAGCTCGTCATAATAGTGATATCGATCTTTGCGTGGTTATGGAAACTATGGATAAAAGAAAATCTGTACGTGAACTGCTTCTTACCCTTGACTATGATCGTGATTTGGATATCGTTGTGTATACTCCTGAGGAGTGGGATAAGTATTATCAAGACACCTCAACGTTTGCGAATGCAATTGTTAGAACCGGGGTGAAATTAAGTGGTTGATTCGAAAATATATCATGAGTGGCTGAGCATGGCAAAAAAAGATTTGCAAAGTGCTCAGATCCTCTTTGAGCATGATGCGGATTATGGAATTGTTTGTTTTCATCTTCAGCAAGCCGTGGAAAAGTATCTCAAAGGATACCTGATTCGACAAATGGGAATTTTGCAGGACGGACATAGCTTAGTTAAATTGTGCAAAAAGGCGACAAGTTATGAAGCAGGATTTAAGGCTTTTCTTAAGGACACCGCATTCCTAAATACGTATTATATCGAGACTCGATATCCAGCGGAAGACCCATTGAAAGTTGATCGTGAGGATGTTGAAGAATGTTTTCGCATTTCTAGCGAAATAATGAATTGCATTGACAAACTGACTTAAGGAAAAAATCCTGCTTTGTAGAAAATAAAGCAGGATTTTCTTTATGCGTTTATTCCCAGAGATGCAGAGCAGAAACGTCTTCAAGGGAATGCAACTGCCGATGCGAAAAGAGCTGAAGGTACGGCTGAGGCTGATGTTATTCGGTTGCGCGGTTTAGCAGAAGCAGAGGCTAAAGAAAAACTGGCTGAAGCCTTTGCGAACTTCGGCGAAGCAGCCGTTCTTGACATCATTGTGAAGATGCTTCCGGAGTTGGCGGGGAAAATTGCGGAGCCGATGAAATCAATTGATAAGCTGACGGTGGTGGATACCGGAAACGGAGCAGGTGCAGCGAGAATGAGCAATTATGTGACTTCACTCATGGCTACCGCTCCAGAAATGGTTAAATCCGTGACAGGTCTCGATTTATTGGAGCTTGCTCGGAGTCTGACTTCGCAAGATAAGGCTCAAGCGCCCTCTGATATCAAGGCTGAATAAGGAACAACTCAAGCGGTCTAGCCCCCATGTTCAAATAAGGAACATGGGGGCTATTCGCGTTTTGCAGAGTATTTTGGGGATGAGATAACTTTAGGTGGGTAATCCTAATTAAGTTGAGAAACCTAACTACTCATAGGATTGAAGGCCAAAGGGGATACACTTCATGTCAGGTGGAACACTTTCCATTTTATTAAGCTTTACGGCGGGGATCTTATCTTTAGTTGGCCTGATGTCGATCTTCATCTCGATGAATAGCCAACATAATGTCCAACGAAGTCGAGAAATCCTCTGGAGTCTTGCTGCATTGCCATATCAAAAAGACGTGTTTCTCGAGAAAGGCGAAATCGGAAAGGCTGTATTTCGCAAGTACATTCTCTACGAACAAATCCTGAACGAGAAACATGACTTTTCACAAATTATTATCGGTTTTGCTCAAGCTGCGTTAGGGTTTTGCATTCTGGTCTGGACGACCCTTATTTTTGATCGGCTTGCTTTAAATCGCTCTTCCCTGGAGAAGACTTATTTGGCGAGCGGTTTAGTCATCACGGTGTTGTTCGTTTTGTATTTTATATTTAAGATTTTGAGAGACCTTAGAAGTACGAGCAAAGTGGGAAGATTACCGACGGTTCCGGAAATTATTGATGCAGATCGCGGCAATATTGGCTTAAGTATTATTACCCTTGCAGCAATATCCTCCTGCTTGAGGATCGTCGATTCACAGGTCTATTTGGGTTTTCCGTTACCCTTTAAGAATATAAGAGTCAACCTCGTTACTCTAAATTCAAAGGAAGAGCGGATTGCCCCTGTGCTTGGAAATAGGCTTAAGCTTGCGGAACGTATGGAAAAGTTCCAAAAGCTCGAACCGGAGGAGTTCAAACTTCTCGATGATGATTATTGCTGGTATCCTGTTTATACATTCCACCACGAAGGGGAACGTGGAAACGGAGTCCTGGTCACGGTCGAAATGATGAGTCTGCAGGGGTTTGTTACGGCTGAATTTTATGTTGAAGATATCCCAGGAGACAGTGATTCGAGCTTAAGTGTTTTTCCGTATTCTTTTGCGGAACGATTTATCAATCGAGTCAGTGCCTTGGATCCCTTTAGCATTTATAGGGAACGAACCCCGGAGGAAGAAGGAATTAACCCTTAAAACGAGAATTAAATTTATCAGAAGAAATAATTCTAAGATGATTTCAGTAGAAAAGTTTGGATTTAAAAAGAGGGGACAGCTCATGACTGATGATCTTGATCTTAAAGTTGAACAACTCACAGTACTGCAAACTAAAACCCTAGCTTGCCAAAATTGTCATTTGCGAACAGGCTGCCAAGGGGTCGTGTTTGGGGAAGGAAATCCCCATTCTCCGGTAATCTTTGTGGGGGAAGGACCAGGGCAGACCGAGGATGAATCAGGCCGACCATTTGTGGGAAAGGCTGGGCAACTTCTGGATCGCATGCTTAAGGCTGTCGATTTACCGCGTGACACGGTTTATATCACGAATATCGTGAAGTGCCGTCCGGCGAATAATCGAACTCCGACCCCGGAAGAAATGCAGTTCTGCTTACCCTGGTTAAGAGAACAGTTTCGGATCCTTCGTCCGCGCTTTATGGTTTTGCTCGGATTGGCATCAACGCATGGAATCATAGCACCTGATCTCAAGATGAATCAAGTGCATGGCAAATGGTTTGAACGGGGCGAGGTCAGAATGCTGCCGACTTACCATCCGGCCGCCCTTCTTCGCAATCCAAATCTTAAGCGACCGGCTTGGGAAGATTTCAAGGAGATTAGCCGGGCGGTTAAGGCGTTCGAGATAGAGTAAGGATTTAATAGGGAGCAAGAGACGCGAAGAATGAAAAAAAATCGAGAATTAAATTGATAGGAGTGGTGGGATGAAAAAAGAGGGAACTCATTTTGAAGCTGTAGCAGATATTTTGAATAAGCGGGTATCCATGCGTCGGTTTAAGGAACAGCCCTTGCGTGAAGAAGATGTGCAGTGGGTCATTGAAGGGGCAAGGCGAGCTCCGACAGCCGGAAATATGATGCTCTATTCGATCCTTTTAGTGACAGATCCAGCGAAGAAGCTGATCTTGAGTGAAAGCTGTGATCATCAACCCTTTATTGCTAAAGCTCCTCTGGTGATGGTTTTTGTAGCGGATTATCAGCGCTGGTTTGATTATTATGAAGCCTCAGGGGTTAAGGACTATTGCCAAAAAACAGGTAAGCGATTTAAGGGACCTGATGAAGGAGATTTGTTTCTGGCGTGTTCCGATGCGCTCATTGCAGCCCAAAATTCTGTCATCGCTGCAGAAGCACGCGGAATTGCCTCGTGTTACATTGGCGATATCATGGAAAATTATGAAAGACACCGTGAACTTTTGAATTTACCCCCGTGGGCATTCCCCATTGCGATGCTCTGTTTGGGCTATTATCCTGAGGGAGAACGCCCCTCTCCGCGATCACGTTTTGAATCGAAATATATTGTGTTCAAAGAGGCGTATAAAAAGCTGAGTCCGGATGAACTAAAAGCAATGTTTCAAGAGGAGGAAAAGTCCTTTTCCCAGAATAATCCCTTTAAAGCTGAAAACTTGGGTCAATGGATGTATGCTCGGAAGACTGGGTCTGATTTTGCAGAGGAAATGGCTCGCTCAGTTCGGAAGGCCTTAAAGAACTGGCAGGGAGAAAGTATCCTCTAAAACGTGAGACTATTGCGCCAGTAGAATTTAAAAAAGAGCAAGAAAATATTCAGGAATAAGTGAATTCTACAGCGTGTCAGCTCAAATAAAAATCTTACCCAAAGCTTGCAATCCTAGATAAGGTACTATATAATATGTTAAAAGTTAATAAGCAATAACAAATGCAATGATGGAGTAAAGTAAGTTATGGTCACTTTTCAGGGAGGAAGAGCCACTGACTGGAAGCTCTTCTATCGTGTAAATCGCTGAAGTTCCCTCCTGAGCAGCCGGCTGAACATTTTGAGTAGGCTTGGACGGTTCTTTCCCGTTAGAAGAAAGAGGGTATCGGAATGACCTGTACCTTATCGAGTGAGCCTTTATTTGGGCTAAGTTGGGTGGTAACACGAGAATAACTTCTCGTCCCTGCAGGGATGAGAAGTTTTTGTTTTGCTTACACTACTTACGCAAATGGTATTGATAGGTCAGTGCATTTCCTGTATTCTGTTGAGGGGGCCAAAAGGCCAAATTGGGTGGTAACGCGGAAGTCCACGGCTTTCGTCCCTGCGAGGGATGGACCGTGGACGATTTTATATTTGAACTGTGAAGAGGAGGACCCACAGATGAATTTACCCTTAGTTGGCTTAAAAGATGAAAGAACAAAGGTTAAGGTGAAGGATACAGTCTTTGGGGGAAAAGAAGTTATATTAATGGGTGGTCCCTGTGCTGTGGAATCGGAATCTCAAATGCGCGAAGCGGCCAAAGCGGTGAAAGCGGCTGGAGGGCAAGTTTTACGAGGAGGAGTATTCAAACCTCGTACCTCTCCGTATAGTTTCCAAGGGCTGGGGGCAGAAGGGCTCGATTATTTGGCAGAGGCTGCCGCTGAATATGGCTTGCTCACCATTACGGAGGTCGTTGATGAGGCGAGTTTGGAGCTTATCGTTGATCGCGTCGATATCCTGCAGATTGGTTCACGCAATATGCAGAATTTCCAGCTCTTAAAATTGATCGGTGAGTTACGGAAGCCTGTCGTTCTAAAACGGGGTTTAGCAGCAACGATTGAGGAGTGGCTCAATGCAGCAGAGTATATTTTAGCTGGAGGAAATTCTCAAGTTATTCTTTGTGAACGGGGAATTCGGACGTATGAACCGAGTACAAGAAATACTTTAGATTTAAGTGCGGTAAGCTTAGTGAAGGAACTTACGCATCTGCCCATTATTGTCGATCCTAGCCATGCTGCTGGTAGGAGAGATTTAATTCCTTCTTTGGCGAAGGGTGCAATTGCGGGAGGAGCGGATGGACTCCTGATTGAAATGCACCCCCACCCAGAAGAGGCGCGAAGCGATGGACCGCAATCTCTGACCCCGGAACAATTTAACCAACTTTCTGAAGAACTTGAGCCTATCGCTAAAGCTGTAGGGCGTAAGCTAGTTCGCCCCAACGCTTTAGAGGGACTCGATGATTTACAGTTCTTAAGAAACAGAATCGATAGGATTGATCGAGATATCGTTGAACTGCTCGCGGAAAGAATGAACACTGCAGAAGAAATTGGCAAACAAAAGAGTCATGGACACATTCGAGATGGTATCAGGGAACATGAAGTAATGGAGCGGCTACAGGATTGGGCGAAGAAGGTAGAATGTCCAGTGGAGGTTGTTCAAGCCATTTATCCCTTGATTTTTGATCTATCGATTCAGCTTCAGTTGAAGAGTAAAGAGGCTCAGAAGTCAGAATGTGTTATTTAGTCATGGAGAATAGTGAAAAGCAACTGATTATGGGTTGGCAGAAGTATTCTTTCAACCCATTTTTGGTTATTAAAAACGGATCTCTACTTGCATGAGACTGGGAGCTATATTATAATATAGATATACCCCGTATGGGTATAAGGATTACAAAACATCATGTGGATATACTAGTAAATGCGTATACTTATTGAAGGGAGATTTAAGTATGACTAATGTAAAATTAATCTCGGAACAAGAGGCTGATGGCGAAGTTAAAGCTATATACGAACAAGTGAAGCAAATGATGGGAGGTGTTGTGCCTCCGACCTTCCAAGCGATGGCGAATCATCCGGAATATATGAAAATGGTATTTCAAAAGATGCAAATGGTTATGGGATCACCAGAGTTGGATAAGAGTACAAAACTGGCAATTGCTTTTGCAGTCTCTGTTTTGAATAACTGCGAAATGTGTCTTACCATGTATACTAAGCAGTTAAAAGACGCTGGTTTTACTGATAAACAATTGGTCGAGATCCTCGCCGTTATCGATTTGGTCGGATCTATGAATCATTTCAATAATGGGATGTTGATTAAACCGGAGAAATAGGGGACATTTAAAGAAGGCTTGGCTTGCACAGCGGAACGCGGTGCGAGCCAAGCCTTCTTGCACTAACAGAAAGTATAAATTTGGGGGCAGATAGTATAAGTGCAACCAGCGGTTTTCGTTCTCCTACGATGCATGTATTTATGTCCGGCAGGATAAGGCAACTAGGGCAATCGCCTGCGCTATCGCTTGGTACTAGCCAAGTTTTCTTTATCGCTAAGGCTCGGCGAAAGCCGGGTTTTCTTTACTTTGTGTGGGTTCTTCTGTTTGACTCAATCGAAAATTATCCGGTATAATAAGTATTTAAGGAATCCATGACGTTGGGTTTAGTCCAATGTCATGATTAAGGGGAAAAATGATGCATGAACGTTACGAGTTAAAGCATAAGCAGAGAAAAACGAACCAGACTTCCTACTCAGTTACAGAGCCAACAGAATTGATGGAATTCCTTTCAAAGCAATTGCCAGATCAAAGTCGGAATAATATCAAGTCCCTTCTAGCCCATCATCAGATACTTGTCGATGAGGAAACTGTATCTCAATATAATCACCCCCTCGCAATCGGTCAGCAGGTATCTGTCTTTTGGAGTAAAGTTCGAAAGGAAAATCAACCTCGTGGGCTTGAGATCCTGTTTGAAGATAACTACCTTATCGTTGTTGCCAAAGAGGCGGGGCTGCTTTCAATCTCCACCTCTAAGGAAAAGGAACAAACGGCTTATAGTATTTTGACTGACCATGTAAAAAAGAGCGACCTAAAGAATCGGATTTTTATCGTTCATCGGCTCGATCGAGATACGTCAGGAGTCATGCTCTTTGCCAAAAGTGAGAAGGTCAAAAAGTTATTGCAAGAAGACTGGAAGGAAGCTGTCGAAGAACGAAGTTATGTTGCCATTACGGAAGGATTAGTCCCAAAACCGGAAGGGACGATCACGTCTTGGCTTACAGAAAGCAAGGCATTTATCATGTATTCAAGCCCGACACCTAATGGCGGGCAAAAGGCAATTACCCACTATAAAGTTCTGAGGAAAAATAGAAACTACTCGATGCTTGAAGTTAAACTGGAAACGGGACGTAAGAACCAAATTCGCGTCCATATGCGAGAGATCGGTCATCCTATTATTGGTGACAAAAAATATGGCTCGACGAAGAATCCAATACGGCGTCTTGGACTTCATGCTCGGCTGTTGGCCTTTCGTCATCCAATAACGGGTGAAGACGTGCGCTTTGAGACGGAAATCCCGAAGGAATTCTTGAGCCTTTTTAACTAATAGGTACCCCCAAACGCATCCTGTGTTTTGGGGTACTTTTTTAGTTTTTTTAATGTTGAAGGATTATTTCCTCTTTAAAACGAATACGGAATAATAGATTAAGTATACACAAAAGGAGAATGAGAATGGCTCAGTTGGAGTACCGTTTGCTAGATGAAGAAAAGGGGTTTCCAGCGCTTTTTGGGTATGAGCGAATACCGAAGGAAGAGGTAGTTGCGCGGTGTCTATGCGATTATTTCATAAAAGAAGGTATAGTTTATGAGCTCACTTCATCCGCTAAAGAAGAACTCCTGCAGGTGATCTATGTTAAAAAAGTGGAGGAGAAGCCCAATCCTCAGACGCCAGGACAAATTTCAGGTATGGGGTATATTCTTTTAGAACTTCGGGAATTTCAGGAGGATGCGGAGTCTTACCCGGTTATGAAGACCCTTGAATTCGGGAATCTGCAGGATCTTCTAATTTACGCTGTTAGCCAATATATTGATTTCCAAGAAAGTGAATGGGAAAAGACTTCATTCGAAATCGACGAGGATCGGCAAGTCTTTAGTCTATACCTCAAAAAATCGAAGAAAGAAGGGGTAAAGTGACCAAGACGCAAAGGATGGTCGGGATCTTTTTGTCAACGGCTCTTGTAGTCGGGGTCGTCGGTTATGGAGCTAAACAAATATCGCACAGCGAACCCGAACAGCAAGTGAGTAATGAGAATGCTGGTAATGGAGAGGGTACAACTGTAGTTGAGAATAGCTATCAGAGCGGGGGTGGATTTTTCTCGGGCTTTTTCGGCCCGTTTGGTCCGTTTGGTCCCTTTGGGTATTTCAGCGGTCGTTCTTCAGGGTATTACTCGGGCAACAATTCGGGAGTATCCCCGGGAACAGCAGGTAGTGTGAAGAATCCGACAGCGGGTTCAGCTGGGGCAAGTTCTCAATCGAATAGTGCTGGGATTGCCGGGACTTCTCCGTGGGGAAAGTCAGGTTCAACGAGTTCAAGCTCGTCATCTTCAAGTTCTAAAAGTGGGATCTCTAGCGGCAGTCATGGTGGAATTGGAAGCAGTGGCGGAACAAGTATAAGCTAGAATGGAGCTGTAAAGGTAAAGAAAATCCAAGGATTTAAGTCTAAATAGGGAAGGAGAAATTCAAACTGTGCAAAGGGGGAATTACCCAGAGGTTCGCGAACAATTCTATGGGTCGATTCGCGAGGTTTTTTCCTGGGACTGGATCGATGGGAATGAATATGGCTTAGCGGTGATGCATTACATTACGCCGGAGTTTCGCAAGGAAGTCGCCTATGCAACAGAGGAACTGGGTAAGATTTATGCTAAAGCCGTATTGATGGTTCAACGTAGCCCGGATAACCTACTCGAAATGCTGGGGATTCCCCGAGAAGCCTTTTCGGCAATCAGACTTCCTATTATGCCAGAAATTCCAACGCTGATCGGTCGCTTTGATTTTGCGAATACTTCTCAGGGGATTAAAATGCTTGAGTTTAATGCTGATACCCCAACGAGTGTGGTGGAAGCGTTCTATGCGAATGGCAAGGCTTGTGAATTCTTTGGCGCAGGGGATCCCAATCAAGGAATGGAACGAGAACTCACACCAGCTTTCCAAAAAATTGTGAAGCGTTATCAGGAATTAGGGTATCAAACGGAGAATATCGTTTTTAGCTCCTTAGACTGGCATGAAGAGGATAGGGGAACAGTACACTATTTATTGAAGATGTCTGGTCTCCCAGGCCACTTTGTTCCGTTGGAAGATCTCCGAGTGATTGAGGACGAACTCTATGCCTTGATTGAGGGTGAATATCGGAAAGTCGATGTTTGGTACCGGCTGCATGCTCTTGAGAAGTTGGCTGAAGAGAAGGATGAAGATGAATATCCCACAGGAGCTCATGTTCTGGATTTGATTGCTCGTGGAAAATTGGCGATTATTAATCCCCCTGCAGCATTTATTGCCCAGACAAAGGCATTACAGGCCTTAATCTGGGGTCTACATGAGGCGAAAGGGTTCTATACAGATTCTGAACAAGAAATCATTGAGCGTTATATGCTCCCTACTTATATGGAAAATCCCTTCTTAGGCCAAGAAGCTTTTGTCGCCAAACCCATTTATGGACGGGAAGGGGGAGCAGTCAGTATTTTTCAGGTTGACGGTTCGGTTCTGGAAAAAGACCAAGATGAGCTTTACTGGGAACAACCGATGATCTACCAAAAGTTTGTGGAAATGGAAGAAGTCGAAAGTATGACTGTATCCGGTCCCTATAAGGGACGGTTACTCTGGGGCTCTTTTCTCATCGGAGGCAAAGCTTCTGCTCTTAGCGCACGAATCGGGGAACGAATTACTGGAAATTTATCTTTCTTTTTACCCTCAGGATATCGTAGGATAAAGAAAACTTAGCTGGCGACAAGCGTTAGAAAGGAGAAAATGTATGCTCTTTGTGAATTTTTTAAAGTATTTAGGGGTAACTATACCACTCATGGCCTTTGCCATCTTCCTCTTCACCTTAACCACACCCTACCGGGAATTTAAGATTATGTTTGATGGGGATGTCTTGGAGGATCCGCTAAAGGTGGCCTCTGCTAAAGCTGTGGCTTTAGATTTGGGAGGAAAAATCCTCGGAATTGCCTTCTTACTGGCATCTGCGATATATCACGCTATGAGTTTATGGGATCTCGTAGTATGGGCTTTAACAGGTACAATCTTTTTAATCGCTGTATATTATCTATTTGAACTGTTGACTCCGGGAATATCGATTCGTAAAGAAATTCCTCAGGGTAATGTCGGCGTCGCGATTTTTTCCTTTTGCTTAAGTTTGACCTCAGGAGTTCTAATGGCTGCGCTAATTAGTTATTAGATTTAGTTACCTGTAAAAGGGATGAAGTTGAACCAAAGTTCAACTCCATCCCTTTTTTTTTATCTATTTTGCTTTGTTTGGACCTGTAGACCTATAGTAGCATAACCCTTTCTTTTTCTAAACAGGAAAATGAATAAATATACAAAATTCTTATGAACTTATGTTCAAAGTTATATGTACATATTTATTTGCAGGATGCGCAAACTTTGGTGTAGATCGAGTATGAAGGGGTGACGCTTGCGCATGTCTGAAACAGTTCTGGAAAAAGCTAAAGGTCGAGTGAGTTATCACGATTCCGTCGAGATGATGTTGGTCCGCATCCGGGAGGATGGGATGTCTAATGTTTTTGATCGCTACGCAGCCCAAGAAAAGATACGCTGCAAATTTTGTCTGCAAGGGTTAAGTTGTCAGCAATGTTCACAAGGGCCTTGCCGAATCAATGAAAAAGGAGAGCAAGATCGGGGCGTTTGTGGAATTGGGCCGGATGCCATGGCGATGCGCAAGTTGCTTCTCCAAAATATTATGGGCGCAGGTACCTATAGCCATCACGCCTATGAAGCATATCGGACACTGAAGGCAACAGGTGAAGGAAAAACTCCGTTTAAGATTAAAGATGTTAATAAGCTTAAGTGGATGTGTGAAAAGCTAGGTATCAATTCCAACCAAGAGATTAATCAGATGGCGATTCAATTAGCGGATCTCTTGGAGAATCAACAAAGAATTGGCGTGGAAGAACCAAACCTGATGGTTGAGGCCTTTGCTCCGAAAAAACGGAAGCAGGTTTGGCGAAATATAAATATCTATCCTGCAGGAACGATGCATGAAGAACAGAACTGCGTTGCCAGTTGTTTAACCAACGTGGATGGAAATTACGCTTCGCTGGCGATTAAGGCCCTCCGCTTGGCTTTAGCCACAATCTACAATTCTCAAATTGGCTTAGAAATGGTTCAGGATATCCTCTTTGGAACGCCGCTACCGCACGAAGTCGATGTTGACCTTGGAATTATGGATCCTGATTATATCAATATTGTTTTCAACGGACATCAACCTTGGGCAGGGGCCGCGATGATTGCAAAAGCGCAAACTTCAGAAGTGCAGCAACGAGCGAAAGCAGTTGGGGCCAAAGGACTAAGGGTTGTGGGTTCCATCGAGACCGGTCAAGAACTTCTCCAACGGTTTGTGATGGACGATGTTTTTGTTGGGCTTATGGGCAACTGGCTAGCGATCGAACCCCTTCTCGCGACTGGGACAGTCGATGTGATTGCCATGGAAGAGAATTGCTCACCGCCAGCTATTGATATGTATGCTGAAAAGTATCAGGCAACGCTTGTTGCGATTAGCACGATTGTTGATATACCTGGACTTCAACATAAAATACCTTATGATCCTTCAGCAGTGGATCAAATGGTGGATGCGCTAATTGAACTTGGGATTGAGAACTTCCCCAAAAGGCACGGTAAAATTAAACCCTTGGTTCCGAAGATGACGACTAAGGCAATCGCCGGTTTCTCAACTGAAGCAGTCTTAGGAGCGTTAGGTAATAAACTGGATCCTCTCGTTGAAGTCATTGCTGCGGGGAAGATTAAGGGCATCGTGGCCTTGGCAAACTGTTCAACCTTGCGCAATGGGCCACATGACTGGAACACGGTCAATCTCACGAAAGAACTGATTAAAAAGGATATCTTAGTGGTTGCCGGCGGCTGTGGAAATCATGCCTTAGAGGTGGCTGGACTCTGTAACCTTGATTCCCTCAATCTGGCAGGGCCCGGTCTAAAAGAAGTATGTGGTGCTCTGAAAATCCCACCAGTCCTCAGCTTTGGAACCTGTACCGATACGGGGCGAATTTCCATGCTGGTGAGTGCGCTTGCTGATCATCTCGATGTGGATGTGCCGCAATTGCCGATAGCAATTACTGCTCCCGAGTGGATGGAGCAAAAAGCGACAATAGATGGAGTTTTTGGGGTAGCCTACGGTGCCTATACGCACTTGTCACCAACGCCTTTTGTGACTGGTGGGCCTCAACTCGTAAAACTCCTCACTGAAGATGTTGAAGGGTTGACCGGCGGCAAGATCGCTCTCGGAGATGATCCCGTCGAAGTCGCCAATAATATTGAAGCGCATATCGTACTCAAACGAAAAGGTCTGGGATTGCAGTAAGAAAAAAAGAGGAGCTCGCGATGATAAAATCGACGAGCTCCTCTTTTGGCCCTCCTCATTTACAGCCTTGTTCAGATTTATTGACCTTACTCAGAGAATAGCTAATACCCCAAAAGGCGATAATTGCAGCCCCGCCGACAGCTAACCAAATCCAGGTTGATTGAGCGACTCCAACATAAACAAGCGCAGTTCCCATATAGTAGGGGATGATTGCTAAAGCGGCAGTCCAGACATATGGCCAAAGTTTAACTGAGGGTATCGCACCAGCAATATAGTTAACAGCAAAAGCGGGAATCGGGAGAAGGCGTGCGATCAGCAATCCTGAAGAACCTTTCTTTCGAATCCAATGATCCACTGTCTCAAAGCGTTGGGGAGTAAGCAATTTCTGAAAGAAACTCTTACCAAGATAGCGAGTAATATAGAAGATCGCTATGGAGCTTAAGATTGAACCTAGCCAAGAGTATAATATACCCCAATAGACCCCGAATATCTTAAGTAAAAGGATAACAAGCCCTTCAGAAGGTATAGGCGTCATACAAAGTGCTGCCATGAGTAAGATAGCTAGCAAAATACCGCCTATTCCCCAGGTTTGAATGAAGTAGGAGAGCTTATTTTGGCGATCTAGGTAAAAAAAGAGGAGAATCAGACTGACGGAAAGTATAATAATTAAGGTTAGCCAGCCATAATTCTTTTCTTTGACGTTTTGATCTTTCAAGTATTTAACCTCGCTCAATTGAAAATCTAAGTATCTTTAGTATAACCATTTGTTCTAAATTTGTTCCCTTTTTTCTTCTTGTTTGGCGTAATTTCTATAGACGAAATAGGCTACGCCTAGAATGAAAACGCCAAGCGCTGTATAACTCAGGAGACGGGAGTAAGATTCAAGAAGGTGCCAACTGGGAACAAGCTTTAGCCCAACAATTAGTCCAATCAAGACTCCGCCGAGAACCTCAATGGGTTGATGCCCGATCTTCTCATTTAAGGGGTAGTTGGAAAGGGTAATTTGAATATTCTTTAGATCAGGTATATTAACATTTTGGAGCGCCGAAGTAATCTCATTCAGAAGGATGGCATGATTCCCGGCTTCCCGCCGTACTCCAGCGGCATCATACATGATAACCAGCGTGACGGTAGCACTAATACAAAAATAGGGATTATTCCAGCCGTAGTTTCGTAAACAAGCGGAAGTTAAAGCGACCATCATGGCTGTATGCGAACTAGGCATACCTCCAGAAGAAAAAGCAGCTCGCCAGTCCCAGCGATTCTGGGAGATATACGTTAATGGTATTTTGATAACTTGTGCAAAGATGGCAGCCAAAAGGGCAGTAATGAAGAGGTTTCCTTCAGACATGTTATTCACCCCGTTTACGAAAGATACAACTCCATCATACATGAATAATATTAAGATAACCTTAAAAGCAAGTCGTTTAAGGTATTAAATTAACATTAAGGTAAATTGTGCTGCAATTTATTGTCAGGAGAACGCTGTTTTGACATAGGAACTCTCCTAAACGAGTATTTTAAGCTTGTCGCTATATGTTTTATACATCCTGTTGCTGATTGTTATAAAAACAGCCAGCCATGCAAGTCCGGCTGAGTATCCCCCTAGAACGTCGCTGGCGTAATGCACCCCAAGGTATATTCTGCTGATACCAATTGATATGATCAAAGCCACGGATAAAAAAACCAATGGGTATCTCCATCTGCTTTTCATGTTTACCCACAGGATATATGCGATAAAGCCGTAAAAACACAACCCTATCATGGAGTGTCCGCTCGGGAAGCTGAAACCTGTGATGTCTATTAGCCTTAATATATCAGGCCGTTTCCTGTGAAAAATCGTTTTAAAGAATACATCGAGTATGGAGCTCGCAAGCAGGTTGGTACCGATCATCCAGCCATAAAAAGCGTATTTCTTGTTCTTTCGTACAGCTATAATAACAATCACAGTAATAAATGCCAGAACAGGCCCTGAGCCCAAAGAAGTCAGAAACTTCATCAAATCAGTCATGTCCTCTGTAATGAAGCTGGCTACAAACGTGTAAATGCTACTGTCAAAAATTGCTAATTCATTCTTGACAATATCCTCGCTAATTTTAATAAATAAAAACAGCGGGACGGCGATGGCAAATATGAGTTTTTGATGGTTTTTAAAGTACTTTATGATCACAAATATGAATACAATCAGCAGCAACAATGCCAAGGAGTAGGTCTTTGCCAGGCTAACAAATGATTGCCATCTTTCGCCGAGCAGTGCGCCCATGCCTATAAATGAACCACACCACAAAATTGACCCGACAAGGCTCAGTACAGCGTATTTACCTGCTTCAATCTTGCAGATACCGCTTATATAGGGGACGACATGTCTGACGCCAGGGACAAACCTACTGAAAACAATTAAAGCTCTCTGATGCTTGTCAAAAGACACCCTTGTCTTATCAAGCCTTTCCTTCGTAAGGTGAATTGGCTTGCCTAGCTTAAGTACAACTCCTTCGCCATATTTATAGCCGATGAGCCATGCGATCATTGAACCCGCAAAAGTGCCTGCGGTCGCAAAAAATATGGAATAAAGGGTTGCCAAACCTGACCCTTTTAACCCTAAAAAACCCATGAACGACAACATTGCTTCGCCTGGCACAAAGGGCAGGCCTAAATATTCAGCAGCGAGACCGATAAAAAGAATCGGGTCTCCGTATTGTTGCATAAGAGAGAATATAAAACTTTTTATCAACTGTCCATCCTCCAGATTAGCAATGGCAAATGCTTATATCTTCTTTGTTGTCACTTTGTTTTTTACAAAGGTGATAACCACAGGAATCAATGAAACTACGACTATGCCGAGTATGACCATACTGAAGTTGTTTTTGACAAACGAAATATTCCCGAAAAAATACCCGCTAAACAGAGCTATGCTGACCCAGGATATTCCTCCTATGGCATTAAAGAGAATAAATCGACGATAAGGCATCGTGCCCACTCCGGCCACAAAAGGTGCAAATGTTCGTATGATCGGTATGAATCTGGCTATTATTATCGTCTGGCCACCGTGCTTTTTAAAGAATGCATCTGTGCGCTCAATGTATTCTCTTTTTATAAAACGTATATTTTCGTGCGCTAAGACCTTATCCCTCAAAAAATGTCCAATGGAGTAATTCACGGTATCCCCGGCTATGGCCGCAATACAAAAAATAAGGAAAACAGGTGCAACTTTTATTGAGCCAGCTACTGCTAAAGCCCCTGTAGCAAAGACAAGCGAGTCACCTGGCAAGAATGGCGTAACCACAAAGCCCGTTTCGCAAAAAACGATTACAAATAATATTAGATAGATAAATATACCATATTCAGTCATGTATAAACTCAAATGCTTATCCAGATGTAGAAAAATATCAATAAAACTCATGATGCTGCTCATTTAATTTCTCCTAACATATATTCTCCAAAATTCTACTTAAAACTTGACTTGAATCGATTCATGAACTATTACGATGAGTAGATTGTACTGTCTAATCTTCTATTTGGCAATATTGTTAAAGAATTAGTCTTTTTAACTAATAAGTTCCCTTCAGACATGTAAATTCACTCCTTCCCAGTTTATACACGTTCATTATATATTAATAATCTTTAGATACCCTTAAATCAAGTTTTAAAAGTAGCAGCTATAACGGTGAGCTGTTTGGGCCCTGATCTGCTTGCTCGTCTATGAGTTCCGTACATACCAAGAGAAACCTGGACTGTTAAGGTGAAGGATAAATTTAGATGGACAGGAAGGGATTGACAGGCGGAGAAATTATGGATATACTGATTTACATCTTAAAACTTAGCGTTGAAAGGAGGCCGTGTCAAGATGGGAATCATCATTGCCGTAACTGGAGTTGTTTTACCAATTTTATACCGCGGCCTGTGCGAAGTCGGTTAAAATGCTTTGAATCACCATGATTTAAGAGTGATAATCGTCACGGGTCGTTATGGGTCCGTGACTTTTTATCCTACGATGCAAGTGTTTAAGTCCAGCAGGATAAGGCAACTAAGCAGTCGTCTGCGCTAGGGCTTGGCGCCTGCTAAGTTTTCTTTATGTTAAAACAATAGCCCCGAGACTGACTGAAGGCCACGGATCTCTTTGCTCAAACAAGGAGGACCGTGGCTTTTTGCGAGAGAAGATCGAGGAGGAATCCTATGTTTAGCTTCAGAAACTTAATTCGTCCCTATCAAGGGATGCCTAAAGAAATTTACGTCATTTTTGTGGCTCGAATTATTAATGCTCTAGGGTGCTTTGTTATGCCCCTGATGACGATTATTCTGACCCAAAGTATAGGTCTATCTAAAGAAATGGCTGGATTTTATATCAGTTTAACAGGCCTGCTTTATTTACCCGCTGCCCTCCTGGGTGGAAAGCTTGCGGATCATTTTGGCCGCAAACGTGTTATTCTGTTTTTTAACGGGTTAGCCATTGGCTTATATCTTCTGGCGGGTTCCATGAAGCCTTCGCTCGATTTAGTCTACGTGCTTATGTTTGCGGGTGCATCCATGACAGCATCTGGTCCGGCTCATGATTCGCTGATCGCCGACCTGACGAATCCTAAGAATAGGGCTGGGGCTTATGCTCTGTCTTATCTGGGTTGGAATATGGGGTTTGCAGTTGGACCGGTGATTGGCGGAATTCTTTATCAACATCATTTACCTTGGGTGTTTATCGGAGATGCCTCGACGGCGCTGATTGCCTTATTACTAATCGGTATCTTTATTCCGGAAACAATTCATAAGGCACAGGTTGAGGTTATTGAAGAAACGCGTAAATGGGAGAGGCGGGAGGAAGGGTCTATTTTTAGCGTTCTCGCTAAACGCCCGATCCTGCTGTATTTCTCCTTCATCATGTTTGGCTATAATTTTGCTTATTCTCAGTGGTCATTTATGTTGCCGATACAAACACTGCAGCTTTTTCCGCAAACGGGTGCCCAATATTTCGGCTATCTCGCCGGATTTAACGGTCTAGTTGTGATGTTGTTTACCCCGATCGTGACCAAGCTTGCGGAGAAAACTCCGTTGATGCGTCGTATGGTTTATGGTGGATTGTTCTATGCTCTAGGGTTTGGAATGTTGGGGGTACTCAATTCCCTCTTCTTTATTTTTCTCTGGGCGTTTACCTTTACTTTAGGGGAAATTATTTTAGCCATCAGTGTTACCCCATTTATTGCGAATCATACTCCCGCTTCGCATCGTGGTCGGATGAGTGCGATTGTTCCTACGCTCTTCAACCTTGGACATACTCTAGGCCCCTTCGGGATGGGCAAAGCCCTGAATTATGTAAGCTTAGAAACGGGTTGGAAAGGGATCGGGGTTTCAACGTTAATTTTTGCCATGTTGATGGGGGGATTGGAATTCTATGAAAGGCGGAATCTGAGGGCAGAAATTAACCCTGAAGTGGAGTCTATCTAAGTTCCCAGGAGCGTAGTGGTAGCGGCAAAAGAAAATATATAGTAGGTGATAGAGCTTAGGTTTGGTAAAATAAGAACGAAAGGTGGATGCAGGATGTGGGAAAAGAAAACGGGCCTGAATGAGTACCGGCGTTTTATTGGGTATCTCATTCTTAGCTTTATCTCAGTTTTTATTTATATCCCAGTGATCTGGTTCATTAGTTTATGGGGTGCACAGAATGGATTCTATGCCCGTTGGGCTGTCTCGTCATCGCTTATTCTAATCTTTAATTTTGGTTTTTATCAAGCACGTCTCCCTCAGAAGTGGATGCAGAATTTGTGCATTGCGGCAGGAATTAACGTTATTCTTTTGTTGACGGAATATCTTTGGTTGTTCAATAGTCTGTAGAAAACGGAACATTAAGGGAACTTACAAACAAAAAGAGTGCAGCATCTCGACTAGGCGTGGATGACTGCACTTTCTTTGTACTAACAGAAAGTATAAGTTTTGGCAGATAAACTCTAAGTGCAACCAGCGGTTTCACCGCTTTGGCGCTGACCAAGTCTTCTATATCGCAAAGCTCGGCGAAAGCCGGGTTTTCTTTATACTAACAGAAAGTATAAGTTTTGGGCAGATAGCATAAGTGCAACTAAGGCTTCCGCCTACGCTAGAGGCTTGGCGCAAGCCAAGTTTCCTTTATCTTAATTCCCCGAAAGTCTTACTACACTTTAAGATTGCTCTAGAGTATTTGGGTCATTTTTCTTCTTCTGATCTTGCTTAAAGCTTACGCTTCGAGATTCATATTTCGCACTATCACTACCCTGGGGTTTCTTTTGAATTTCGCCAGTCCTCTTCATCTTCTCACATCCTCAGTTCTTTGATTAATGGCCTTAAAAATAGTATGGAGGAGAAAAGGGAACTTCATGCAAAATTTGCTGATAATTATTAGATCTTTTCTATTTCCCGTATTTATGAATAAAGATATCTGTACTAAAGACTAGCCCTTTGGGGACCATTTGACAAAGTTCTGGTAGAATTTCTTCGATTTTTTCCGCCGTATCTACAATCTCGAGAACAATAGGGAGATCAGCGGACAGTTCTAAAAGCCGGGCGGTATGGACAACTTTATCCTGACCATAGCCCTCAATGCCACGGTTAATCGTGACCCCGGCAATCTCTTTTTCACGAAGCCATTTTATCAAGTATTGGTAAAGGGGTTTATTTTTATAGCGCTCACTTTCGCCAACATAGACTTTGAGAAGTTTCGCTTTATCTTGCATATTAAAACCTCCAGTGAAAAGTCTAATTCTCGGGTTTTTCAAGGTTTAGATTATACGGGCTAGACCGATACCTAAAGCGACACCCACAAACCCGATGACAATACTTAAAAAAGTGTAAGTAGCAGCAGTAGTATAGCTTCCTCCTTCAAGGAGGGTAATCACTTCAAAACCGAAGGTCGAAAAGGTCGTATAGGCCCCGAGAAAGCCAACACCGATTCCTAGACGCCAAAGCGGACTAACGGTCATTCGCTCAATAAAAAGTATATTCAGGAAGCCCAATAAAAAGGCCCCAGAAATGTTGATTAGAAAAGTATGGAGAGGAAAACCTTGATTCCACTTATTGGAGATCCACACCCCTAATTCATACCGACTCAACGCTCCTAAGGCTCCACCTATGGCTATCACCCAAAGTTCATGTATTTCAATCACACCCCATTAGTAAGAGCTATTCCTACCTCATGTATTCTCTAAGCTCCACAACCTTGATTAAATTTTATTTTAGCTTATCCCTACTTTTTGGTCAAACTCTGAGAATAGAAAAGGGTGTTAGTGGAGGATTAAAGGCATATAGTTTTAGTGGAGGGGTTAGTAGGAGGGATGATGGTGAGAGTCTTACTGATTAACAAAAGAAGGATGACGTTATTTCTTTTTCTCTTCATTTTTGGTGTGCTGGGAATAAGCTTTGCCAGTTGGAATGTCCCAGTTCCTTCACTTGTACGCACACCAGGTACTTATTTTATGGTACATACTCAGGAAAAAGTGATCGCACTAACGTTTGATGATGGACCCGATCCTAATTATACAGAGATGGTTCTTGACGCGTTGAAAGAAAAGGATGTTAAAGCAACTTTTTTTGTCCTTGGCGAAAATGTTGAACACAATCCAGAGCTGCTCCTAGAGATCTATAAGGCGGGACATGAAATTGGGAATCATGGTTATTCGCATAGTTATAGTTCCAGTCAAGCCGTTCGAGAATTAGTGAAAACAGATCAAATCATCTTTAACTCACTTCATCAGCATACCTATTTTTACAGACCTCCCGGTGGATTTGTATCAAAAGGCGTTCTTCAAGGTGTAAAGGCGAAGGGGTATCTCTTTACATTGTGGAGTATTGATAGCAAGGATTGGCGCAATCCGGGGGTCAACCGGATCGTAGAAAATGTTGTGGGGAGCAGTTTCCCAGGAGCAATTATTCTGCTGCATGATGGGGGAGAAAAGCGGGAGCAAACGGCAGAAGCACTGAAAGTTATTGTCGATCGTTTAAGAAAGGACGGTTATCGTTTCGTTACGTTAACGGAGTTGCAACGTTTCGAAGGAAAAAACAGCCAAATCCCAACTTATAAGTCCGAGGTATCACAAGACAAGGGTACCGGATTTTAGAATTTAACGTAAACGCCCCTTTCTTAATTGTTCTGATCGAGGAATCTCGTTTCAGCAGAGAAGAAAGGGGCGTTTTGTGATATAAATTTTAAAATTCTATTTGATTTTTTTTGTTTCCATTGGTTGCTTTCTTAGTAATCATTGAGTAAAATACTCATATGAACATATATTCATATGAGGAGGCAAAGTCTAATGGCGGATAAAGAACTCCTTGAGACGGATAATAATCTTGTGGCAGAAAGTCTGATTTGTGAGGTAGAGTGCATTCATCCAGAAGTTATTGATAGATTCGCAAATCGCATCATCGATGTGAATCAAGCCAATGATCTGGCAGACCTTTTTAAAACGCTCGGTGATCCGACGCGGATAAGGATTGTGGATGCTTTGGCTTTAGCCAAGGGAGAATTCTGTGTGTGCGATCTGGCAGAACTCTTAGGGTTAAGTCAATCCGCTACGTCTCATCAGCTGAGAGTACTCCGCAATAGCAAACTCGTGAAATTCCACCGCGAGGGGAAAATGGTCTATTATTCTTTAGATGATGATCATGTTTTAGGGTTATATCGGCAAGGGCTAGAGCATATTTCCGAGAGATAAAAAAGAGGGTGGAGAAAAATGAAAGAGAGAAGTCTTGAAGCGGAGCAGCAATCTTCACAGAAGGTGAAATATCGAATAGAAGGTGAATTTTGTGCCAATTGTTCAGCGAAGATGGAAAGAGCATTAAGCCTCACTGAAGGCTACGGAGAGACGACGATCAATTTTGTAACGAAAACGGTATATCTTCCCCCGTCTAAACTTCAGGAAGCTCAGAAAATCATGGAAAGGATCGAGCCTGGAATAAAGCTAGTTGAGTTAACAGGAGGAAAAAGAGGGAGCCATGATTTTAAAGAGGAAGAGACCAAAGTAGACTTGTCAAAGCAGCTCATAAGAATCGCTATGGCCGCAGTGTTGTTTGTTGTTGGTCTGATGTTTACGCCAAGTTGGGATAACACCTCGTATCATATTTTGGAGTATTTAGTTTTTTTGTGCGCGTATATCTTGGTAGGATACGAGGTCTTAGTCAAGGCGATTCGAAATATTCTCCGAGGAGCAGTCTTTGATGAGAACTTTCTCATGGCTTTGGCAACGTTAGGAGCGATCGCGATCCACCAATTACCAGAAGCAGTAGGGGTTATGCTCTTCTATGCTGTGGGTGACTACATTGAGGGTCGAGCGGTTGATCGTTCGCGGCATTCTATTCAAGCTCTGCTTGATATTCGACCGGATTCAGCCAATCTCATTCATCAATTGCAAATTATTAAGGTCGATCCCGAGGATGTTCAAGTTGGGCAACAGATTGTCGTACGTCCGGGGGAGAAAGTGCCTCTTGACGGCATAGTCGTCAACGGCAGTTCTTATCTTGATACATCGGCTTTGACCGGAGAATCTGTGCCACGCAAGGCGGAGAAGGATGATCCTGTTTTGGCAGGGATGATTAATACGACTGGAGCGCTGACGGTTCGCGTGCTTCGGGAATATGCGGATTCTTCCGTTCAAAAAATCCTTGATTTAGTAGAAAATGCAAGTTCTCGGAAAGCCAAAACGGAGAAATTTATTACGACCTTCGCCCGTTATTACACGCCAGGCGTTGTCGTCGCCGCTTTAGGAATTGCGATTCTCCCCCCTGTATTGGGAATGGGGAGTTTTAGTCAATGGCTTTATCGGGCGCTCACAATTCTTGTTATTTCCTGTCCCTGTGCCTTAGTGATTTCGGTTCCTCTGGGTTATTTCGGCGGAATCGGGGGAGCATCACGTCAGGGCATCTTGGTTAAGGGAGCAAACTATTTAGAGGCTTTAACTCAATTGAAAACGGTCGTTTTTGATAAGACTGGGACCTTAACCCAGGGGGTCTTCGAAGTGGTCCAGGTTCAGTCTGGAGAAGGGTTCACAGATGCTCAACTTCTTGAAATTGCGGCCAAGGCTGAGGCTCATTCGAATCATCCCATTGCCCAATTAATACGCAAAAAGTTTAATAGTGGAGTAAACTCTTCCGCCCTTGAAAGGTATGAGGAAATCTCGGGGAAAGGAGTACTCGCATCTGTCGATGGCCTTTCCGTGATTATCGGTAAGAAGAGTTTGCTTGAAGAACGGGGAATTAAGCTTCCCGAAGAGCAAGTAGAGCAAGAAGGAACGCGGGTCTATTTAGCGGTGGATGGAAGTTATGCGGGCTTTATCATCATCTCAGATCAGGTTCGAGTTGGGGCTCAAGAAACCGTCCACTATCTCAATCAAGCGGGAATTAAGACGGTTATGTTAACAGGTGACCATTCCTCGGTGGCCCAAAGTATGGCTAAGAAACTTGGAATCCAGGAATTCCACGCCGATCTTTTACCGGAAGACAAAGTATCCTGGTTGGAGAAGCTCCTGATTGAGCAGGAGATAACTAAGGGTAAAGTAGCCTTTATTGGGGATGGAATCAATGATGCGCCTGTCCTGACCCGTGCTGATATTGGTATTGCCATGGGGGGGCTGGGCTCAGATGCGGCGATTGAAGCGGCTGATGTTGTCCTCATGGAAGATCAGCCTTCAAAGCTCATCAATGCGTTAGAAATTTCGCAGTTTACCAAGAAAATTATCTGGCAAAACATCGTCTTTGCGCTGTTGATCAAAATCGGATTTATTCTTCTAGGGATGCTCGGTTTGGCAAATATGTGGGAAGCAGTTTTTGCGGATGTCGGAGTCGCGCTTCTAGCCATTCTAAATGCGACCCGAGTTCGTCGTTACTCTAGCCCAGGAGTGCGCCTTGGCGAGAAAAGTACTCTGGTTGAATTGAATTTGGGGGGAGTTACCGCGAAGTAGACTTGAATTTGTGGGTAAGAGAACGACCACGCAACGTTAGACGTTGCGTGGTCGTTTATTTTCATACTAACAGAAAGTATAAATTTTCGGCAGATAAACTCTAAGTGCAACCAGCGGTTTTCGCTTTCCTACGATGAATGCGGTTAAGTTCGGCAGGATAAGGCGACTAAGGCCACCGCTTTGGCGCTGACCAAGTCTTCTATATCGCAAAGCTCGGCGCAAGCCGGGTTTTCTTTATACTAACAGAAAGTATAAGTTTCGGGCAGATAGCATAAGTGCAACTAAGGCTTCCGCCTACGCCAGAGGCTTGGCGCAAGCCAAGTTTTCTTTACCGATGAAAGTAAGTTCCCTTGCGCGAGAACACGGTAGAACTCTATGGAATAATATGGAATAGAATAAAGACCGAAGGGGGTGAAGGGATGGGTCAGTGGGACGAAATGAAGGGGCAATATCCGCCGCATATATGGTACCCCTCGCAGCACTACCCTACGAATTCCACTTTCTTGGATGAAGGGAGGGGAACCTTCAAACCTCCAATGCTTTCTCAGCAACCAGAGCATAGGGTTACGGAACGAGATATTGTGGCTGCGAATATTTGGCCTTTGGTGCCTGCTATCGTTGGGGCAGGAGCCTCCTTTTTACTTCTTCTCATGGCAAACCATAAAAAATGGAGAAGTGAGGAGGCCGAAACAAGGAGTTCTGAAAGTTGTCCTGAGACTCGAAATCCTCCAGTAGGATCGGCTGTAGTTGTGATTTATTCGTTACTCGCGACTGCGGGTGTTTCATTCTATGTGTTTAGCGTGTTGACAGCCACCGATGGGCATATCATTACAGCGTTCGTTCCGGTGGTCTCAGCGATTACCATTTTACTCCTTTATTTTGCCGCTGCTTATGATCTTGAATATCACTTAGTTCCAGGAAGTTTTACGGGAGATCATATCGGAGATGATATCGTCACTGAATTATTCACGTTTGTTTATTTTAGTATTACGACCTTTGCCACAGCAAGTATGGGAGATTTCTCTCCAGTCAGTAATGCTTCAAGAATGCTTGTGAGTCTTGAAGTTCTGTTCTTTATCTATATCTTTACGATGGGAATTGTTTTCTTTGCTGATTCCTAAGCGTGAGGAGACAGAGACGACCAACGGTGGATAAGGGATTCCTTGCTGACCCAGACGATTTTGGGTTCGCCTAAACGATTCATCCGATGAGATTTGCCCATGGGATGATAGATACGCATGATCATTCTCTGGAGCGTACCTACCCAGCGAACAAAGGGACTTACAGGAACCTCTTGCACATTAAAGCCTAACCCCTTGGCTCCACGATTGATCAAGGTGAGTCCGACGAAAACACGGATATCCTGATATTCAGGGCTCTTCGCGATATAGTCGGCCAGAACGGGGAGAGAGGTGCGGGCTTTGCGTAACGCTTCAATCGCGATCTTTTGGGAATCCGTTTGTTGCATCTGTAACCGGGTATTATCTAAGTGAAGCTCGCCCACGATATCTCCTTCATGAGCAAGAACCACCCCTTGTTCATCGCGGAGATCTGGTCCATGATATTTGATTTTCCCTAAACGAAAAAGACTGGTCGAGTTAATTCGAGTGATGTGGTTTTGGCGGGCATAAAAGTTTTCCCACTTTTCCCAGAGGCGGTAGGCAAGGCGGCGGTACTCAGTCCAATCCGGGAGATTAAGCGGGAGTATAGGCAGCTTTTTTTCGACGGGAATTCTTTGCAACAAGAGTTCAACCGCGCGCAAGGTGTTTTCTGGAGCAGCGGAGTCTCCGCCGCTATCATGGAGAACGATAATTCCACCCTCTTGGACTTTATGCAAAATGCGTTCCGCGATTTGCTCCGGGGTTCTCCGCGCTTCCCAGTCATGCCCCTCGGTACTCCAAAGAATGGCTCTCAGCTTGTGATGTTTGAACCAGAGGAAAGTAAAAAGATTAAACGTTCCCCACGGGGGGCGAATCCAATGGATGGGTGAACCAGTTAAGCGTTCCAGAGTTGCAATCCCTTTAGTCCATACCTGCCAAGTTTTCCAGGGACTCATCAACCAGGCATGCTGATGAACTTGACAGTGGACTCCAATTTGATGACCACGTGTAACAATCTCCTGGACAAGTTCGGGATGTTGTGCCGCTCTTTCTCCAACCAAGAAAAAGGTCGCTTTAACCTGATAGCGATCCAGAAGGTCGAGAAGACGTGGAGTATAGGTGGGATCTGGACCATCGTCAAAGGTTAAGGCAACTCCGGGTTGATATTGCCTTTTCCAAGCTCCAATTCCCATTCGGTGGAGAAAAATGTCTGGAATTGTTGTATAGATCAATAAGACGAAGACAATGACGATCAATAAAATAATCCCGCTCATGCTTGGGATTCCTCCTATCGCATAGTTTAAGACTTAAATGTGAAGTGCCCCTTAAGGTTAGGTGTAAGGTATCTATCTATTATAACTCTCTGGACCAAAAATAACAGAACTGTTGCATAGCCTTATGATCGCTCCCGAATGATGGAACAAAGGATAAGAACGCAGTATACTAAAAATGATGGATGATAAGTTCAGCTAAACTAAGTAAGAAAACTAGGAGGAAATGAACCTTGAAAGTCGTACTGGAATGTATTCCTTGTTATATGAAACAAGTCATCAATACGGTTGCGCAAACGAAATGTTCAGAAGAGAAAACACGTCAGATTATGTATCAGATTTTACCGATGATTCCAGAGCTCGATCCGGTAGAAACTCCCGCAGTGAATTCTACTCTTGTTCTGCGCAAGATCAACGAGCTATTAGAAATTCCCGATCCGTTCAAGAAGGCAAAGAGGGAATCAAATGAACTCGCTTTGTCTCTTCTTCCTCAACTTAGGAAACGTATCCGTGAGAGTCTCGATCCGTTTTATACGGCTTGTCAAATTTCCGTCGCAGGCAATATCATTGATTTAGGAATAATCACGGATTATGACATTGAAGAGACGCTTCGGGAATCCTTAGCCAAGAACTTTACCCGAGATGACTCGGCGGAGTTTAAGGAAAGGTTACGAACCGCTCGCGAAGTTCTAATTCTAGGAGATAATTCTGGGGAGATCGCCTTTGATAAGCTCCTAGCTGAAGAACTTCGGAAATCAGGAGTTCGGGTTACGTTTGTTGTCAAAGGTCAATCGATCTTAAATGATGCGACCTTAGAGGATGCACTCCAAGTGGGCATAGACGAAGTCGCCGAAGTGATAACCAACGGAAATGGTTACCTCGGAACTGTAGTCCAGGAACGTTCAAAGGAGCTTATCGAAGCCATGGAGCGGGCTGATTTGATCATTAGTAAGGGTCAAGCCAATTACGAATCCTTGGAATCGACACCTGAGGCAGGGAAAAAGACGTATTTCCTTCTGCGCGCAAAATGCGAAATTGTGGCGAAAAATCTGGGCGTTGATTTAGGAAGTATGGTTTTTGCTCGCGTAAAAATGAATTAAATGGTGTTTTTAAAGTTCTATTTACGTGAACGTAATAAGGATTTAACAATGGTATAGTAATATTTCCTTAGAGTTGAATCATCCACGGCTTTAAAAAGGGTAATAATCAATTTTTTAGAGTACGAAAGGGAGGGTGTTTATGACAGAAAGGGAAGAGCAAATTGTAAAAGCTATTTGGAGATCTGCTGTTGATGAACGTTCGAAATTTTGTAGAATAGAGCATGCTCAAAATGGTCTTAGGCAAGATGACTCTATAATAATAGGTAGAATCTTGCTACAGAATAAAACACAAAAGCGAGTTTCCTAACGTGATTAGGACTCGCTTTTCTTGTTTAAGGGGGATAGAAAATGTATAGCATTAATTGATATTCATGAGATTGTAGATAATATTGGTCGAGGAGGAATTCGGAATCCTATATGGCTTCAAGCGTGGCTAACAGGTTATCCAAATAATATCTGTGGGGGTGTAGAATATGAAGAAGGTTTTTGTGCTTGATACGAGTGTCTTACTTCATGATCCAAAAGCTATTTTCCGTTTTGAGGATAATGAGGTTGTCATTCCTTATGCGGTGCTCGAAGAACTAGAGAACAAAAAGAGATCTCTAGATGATGTTGGCCAATTGGCACGTCAGGCAATACGTCTATTAGATCAACTGAGAGAAGGCGGTCAACTTTCTCAAGGGGTACGATTGCCTAATGAGGGGAGGCTGAGGATAGAACTCAATCATTGTTCAGAAGATCCACTCTCGTTGTTTTCAGATATTACTTTAGCGGATAATCGTATCCTGGCAGTTACGCTCAATTTGGCACGTGAAGATGAGCGTCCCGTTATTCTTGTTACGAAAGATATTGCGATGAGGGTAAAAGCTGATGCCTTATCGGTCATGACTCAAGATTATTATAATGATAAGGTTAACCTTGCTCCATTGAATGATGAAGTTATTTTAATGGAACTGAAAGATGTCGAAGTAGATGAACTTTACAAGAAAGGCCAGATTGGCTTAAAGGAGACTGTATTACCCAACAGCTGTGTAAAGGGAATTTTGACGGATCAAAGTGAGATCCCACTGATTTCTTCTGCAGATGGATCAAAACTGATCAATCTGCATAGACACAATAGAAACTATTGGGGTGTTGTACCCAAAAATATAGAGCAGATATGGGCCTTGGAAATACTTAGCAATCCTGAGATAAAATTAGTCAATTTAATGGGGCCTGCCGGGACAGGAAAAACCTTGATCGCTTTGGCAAGCGGCCTCGAACAAACGATTCATCAGGAACTTTATGCGCGAATTCTTTGTGCCCGTCCTGTTGTGCCCTTTGGCAAGGATATTGGTTATCTTCCTGGAGAGAAAGAGGATAAAATCCGTCCTTACATGCAACCAATTTATGATAATCTGGACTTTTTGTTACGGCCTAAACAAGACAAGCAGCGCGATAAAGACAGTGAATCGATTCTCGAGAGTGCCGTTGATTTGCTCATAAAGAAAAGGCAGCTTGAAATTGAAGTCCTTACGTATATTCGAGGGCGAAGTATTGCTAATCAATTCATTATTATTGATGAGGCCCAGAATCTTAATGCCCACGAGATTAAAACGATTATTACACGGGCTGGAGAGGGTACTAAAATAGTCCTGTGCGGCGACCCAGACCAAATCGATCATCCGTATTTGGATAAAGAAAGTAACGGGTTGGCTTATGTTGCCTCCCGTCTCAAAGGTCAGTCTTTTTATGGCCAAGTTTGGTTAGTTAAAGGAGAACGTAGTGAACTGGCAGCTCGAGCTGCCGAATTACTTTGAGGGTTTGTTGTCATGCCAAAGGAATTGGAAATAGTGGATAAATTAATGTCTCAAATTACTTCAGGAAAGTACAAAGTCCATGACAAACTTCCCTCAGAAAATGATATTGCAGATAACTATCATGTCCCTAGGATCACAGCCAGGAAAGCTTACGAACGGCTGGAAGAACTGGGTTACATCTATAAGCTTCAGGGAAAAGGCAGCTATGTAAAAGATAGGTACAGGCAAATTGAACTTGTCCTTTCTGGAGATGTTAGTTTTAGTCAAAAAATGATTGAAAAAGGTTATGATTTTCAGTCAACAAATGTTTTTTGCAAGGCTATAAAATTTAACCCCAAAATTTATGGTTTTCTAGAGGCAAGCGAAAATGACCAGGTATTTAAAGTGGGTAGATTAAGGTTTATTGATCACCAACCGATCGCTCTTCATATCTCCTATGTTACCAAATCGGTGTTCGATGATATTGATATTATAGGTAAGAATATCACATCGATGTTCAGCTATTACAATAGCAAAGGATATCATGAATTCGGCTCTAAACCCAGTATTTTAAGCGTTGCTTTTCCAACGAAGAAGCAAAGAATGCTGATGAACTGTACGCAATTGACACCGCTTCTTGTATTGGAATCAGGTTGCATCGATAAAAAGAGTGGAAGAGTTCTAGAATATACTAAAATATTCTATCGTAGTGATTGTTTTTCAGCTTACGTTATATCATAGGAAAATGAAGTAGAAGTGTTCTTAGGGAGCTGCGGTTTTACCGCAGCTTTTTTTCTTTATACTAACAGAAAGTATAAATGTTTGGCAGATAGCATAAGTGCAACCAGCGGTTTTCGCTTTCCTACGATGAATGCGGTTAAGTTCGGCAGGATAAGGCGACTAAGGCCACCGCTTTGGCGCTGACCAAGTCTTCTATATCGCAAAGCTCGGCGAAAGCCGGGTTTTCTTTATTTGTATTTGGAGAAAGAAAGTAATCGAATTAGCCTATGTCGCCTCTCAACTAAAGGGTCAATCAGGTGGCTAAAGATGTATTTATTACCAGCACTCCAAATCATCTATTTCCAGTTGCTTTTTATGAAATACGATAGAATGAAGCCAAAGGTGCAGTTCACAATGAATCGCATAGTCCGTTGTTCAACAGCCCCTTTCGTAAGAGTGAGTGCTATTATGTTTAGATTTTTCAAAGACTTGATTACCGAGGGCTTCATTTATGGAAGTCACTTGATGAGTGGTGCTTTAATTTTTTCTCTCCAAATTCATGAGTAGAGTTTAAAAGTTTATCGAACCTAAAAAAACTGATAACACGTTCGTTACAAAAAACTACTATAATACTTTTATTGAAGCATTTTCAGATAAATATTTAAAAAAAGCAATGCAAACTTCAGTCCTAACTTATATCATATTTGGAAAGGTGTGTGAATCAATAGATGGAAGGATTACTGGACAATATAATTCTTCAGGAAGTCAGTGAACCTGATCACATTAATTACGGATATTTTGTAGGGAAAAATAGGAACAGTGTGTATAAACTAAAATCAGCTTTATACGATAGTCAGCTCAATCCGCTAATAATCAAGGATGCTGACCATAAAAATGCTTTATTTGCTAAAGTTCTAGATAGTGAAATTGACAGATTTTTAGAGATTTTAAAAGAATTTAATTTTAAAAAGGTTAAACTTAACGGAAATAGTATTGATGAAGTAAAGTGGATGTTTGGTGACGGCTGGCCTTCAAGGTGAAATACATAAAAAAGTTAATGGCAAAATCAATAATTGCTTCATGCTTATCCCGCGATGCTTGACGATTTTGACTCATTAAAATGAGGGGAGCTTGAAAAGCGGCTAAAAAGAACAGGAGGAGATTAAGCAGGATAAAAGGTGGTGCATCAAAATGCCTCGTCAATTGGAGGGTATTCCACACTATCCATGCAAAAAGGAAGATACCAAAAAGAATGATGAACTTCCAGCTACCACCAAAAGCAGCGATTCTATCGGCAAGTCGATCTGATACAGTCGTGGTTTTTAAATAGTCATCATTAATTCGGATTAACAAAGAATAGTTTATCTCAATTTGGTTGAAAAGAGAAATAGATTCGATAGTTATTTGTATTTGCACTTTCAAACGTTTAAGCACGTCTGATTATGCAAAGACGAGAAACTCTTCTTTGGACAGAGAAAAATCGCTATTTTCTTTGGAAATTGAGCTTATAGATTGACGGATTACCGAGAATAGACATATAATAAACCCGAACTTAAAATTCTCTGTTAGGTGAGGCTCCTGCATAAACACAGGCCACTGCCCGGAAATGTCGAGAGACATTGCTCCAAAAGGACAGCAATAAATGTCCTTTTTTGGCTACGACGGCTCAGACAATAGTCTCGAGACGCCAATGGGTAGAACAGGTATTACCGGCATAAGGTTTTACTTAAGGTGGCTGAGGAAACTCTACGTTATGCAGTGCTAAAGCTCAACGAGTTAGGGAAGGTCATCTATTGTGCTTTCTATTTTTGTGTACAAAGGCCTTCTATTACTAGAGGGCTTTTTTATTTTGCTTTCATTATATTACCTAGAAATGGGAATGGCTAAAGGAGGTGGTTGACGTGGATTCTGGCCCTAGTCCGGAGATATACAAATGGGGGTATAAAATGCAAACAGATATTCAATTACTGGGAGCTGCTTCCGGTTCAAGGAGGTCAGACTCCAGAAGTAAAGGAGGAGGAAAATGAGTGAAGTCAAGATCTTAGGAGAATTTTATTTTAGCCAGATCCTGAGTAAGCCCATCTTGGATGCTCAAGGGCGAAGGGTTGGACGGGTTAAAGATATGGCCATGCGCTGGGACAGTTTGGCTCCTCACGTAACGGGTATTAAGTTTGCCAAAGGGGTTCTGGATATGATTCCGATTGAGATGGTGTCTTCGATGAACCAACGGGAAATCAGATTGTCGGTCGCCTTTAGCCCAGACATCACAGTTCAACTCCAAGACGATGAAACGTTTATCGGAAAATGGCTGTTAGATAAGCAGATTATAGATTTAGAGGGGTCAAAGCTAGTTCGCGTGAATGACCTGACCCTTTCCTGGATCACCCGGAATCACAAACGACTGATGGTTTTGGTTGCGGTTGATATCGGCGTGCGGGGCTTGTTTCGACGTTTAGGGATAGAATTTCTAGTGAGGAGAATGAAAAATAACTTCCTTGGATGGCAATATATTAAGCCGCTGGAAAGCCGGACCTCGGCATTACAGATTACTCGTGAAAAGGAGCAACTGAGAGAACTCCATCCAGCTGATATTGCTGACCTGCTAGAAACCATGGGATATAAGGAAAGAACGGATTTAATTCATACTTTGGACTCGCAACAGGCGATTGACGCCCTGGCAGAAATGGAACTTGAAGCCCAGGTCGAAGTGATTAACCAATTGGATGAAAATACCGCGTCCGACCTTTTGGAAGAAATGCCGCCAGATGAGGCTGCGGATATTTTAGGAGAACTTTCGGTTGAAAAATCGGAGGAACTCTTAAAATTGATGGAATCGGAGGGTGCGGAAGATGTTCGTGAGCTGATGAAGTATGAGGAAGATACGGCAGGAGCGCTGATGACGACTGAGTACATCGGCTTTCCGCTTTATCTCACCGCTGAGGAAGCCATTAATAAACTTCGTGAGCTTGCCCCAGAGGCAGAGACGATTTACTACTTGTTTGTAGTGGATGAGGAGGAAACCTTAGAAGGGGTTCTCTCTTTGCGTGAACTGATTATTGCCCAACCATCAACTCAGCTTAAGGATTTGATGCATAAAAAAGTGGTCAAGATTCATCCTCTAGAGAGTACAGAAAAAGTGGCGGACATTATTAATAAATATGGTCTGCTCGCTGTGCCAGTGGTAGATGAAGTCCAAAAAATGCTGGGAATTATTACGGTTGATGATGTTCTGGAGCTTCTCATTCCGGAACGCGGAAAAAGTGACCTTGATTCCTGGTTAGTTGTTCGGAAACGGGAGACGAAGAGGGGGCAGGCCGAATGATGTGGAAAAGTAGACTTGCCCTTTTCTTATCGGTGATGGGGCCGGGAATTGTTACGGCTTTTGCGGATAATGACGCCGGCGGAATCGCAACCTATGCCGCAGCAGGGGCTAAATATGGGTATGCCCTGATTTTTACAATGATTGTGAGCACGGTTTTTTTAGCAATTGCTCAAGAAATTTCAGCTCGGACTGGAGCAGCAACCGGTCGGGGATTAGCTGACTTGATTCGGGAGCAGTACGGTGTCCGTTGGGCTTTGTTTGCCATGGCTGTTCTGATGGTCGCTAATTTGGGAACGACGGTTTCCGAGTTTTCCGGGATTGCTACAGCGTTCGAAATTTTTGGGGTTAGTAAATACATCTCGGTTCCTTTGGTCGCCTTCATTATTTGGTGGCTGGTCATCAAGACAGACTATGAAAGAATCGAGAAGATTTTTCTTCTGCTCTGCCTGACCTTTTTCAGCTATGTTATTTCCGGGGTGATGGTGCATCCACCGTGGAAGGAAGTTATGATCCAATCCATTACTCCGAATTTTTCAGGTTCCCCGGATTTTCTGCTGATGGCTATAGGTGTGATTGGGACGACCATCACCCCGTGGGGGCAGTTCTATGTTCAAGCCTCGGTCGTCGATAAGGGGATTACGGCTAAAAATTATCGGTATACTCGCTGGGATGTTCTGATTGGTTCCTTCTTCACGGGATTTATTGCTTTTTTTATTATCGTGGCAACGGCAGCGACTCTCTATGTTAATCATATCCCGATCGAAACGGCTAAAGACGTGGCGATCGCCTTGAAACCTTTAGCTGGAGAATACGCAAGTCTGCTCTTTGGGTTTGGACTACTTGGGGCGTCTGTACTGGCGGCTTTCGTCCTCCCCTTGAGTACCTCTTATGCGGTTTGCGAAGCGTTTGGCTTTGAACATGGAATCAGCAAATCGTCTCGGGAAGCCCCTGCCTTCTTTGGATTGTATACAGTGATTATTATCTTAGGGGCTGCATTTGTGCTTTGGCCAGGTCTCTCCCTTTATCATGTGATGCTGGTTACCCAGGTGATTAACGGGATGTTGCTTCCTCCCATTCTTATTTTTATGGTGCTCATCGCCAGTAAGAAAAGTATCATGGGAGAGTATGCGAATACGCCTTTATTCAATGGTGTAGCCTGGCTTTTTACAGCGATTTTGATTGGTTTAACGGTGCTTCTGTTGCTGGCCACGCTTTTTCCGGGGTTAGTATCTGGACTTTTTGCTTGAAGTTAAATGTTTTTGCTAACGAAGGGAGTTCCTTAATTCATCATGCAGCAGGATTGGCTTCAAATCCTGGAACAAGAAACAGGAGTTAACTTAAATGACGTGCAGAAGCAAGCGGTCCTTCAGACTGAAGGGCCGGTGCTTCTTTTAGCAACTCCAGGGGCGGGGAAGACGACCGTTTTAAACTTTCGGATTGCTTATCTTATTCTGGGGAAAGGAGTTCCTCCAGGCAATATTCTTGCTTTAACCTTTAGCCGTGCAGCTGCTCAAGATATGGGGGAACGTTATCATACTTTATTTGGACGGCGGGTACCTGAGCAGGTTCGCTTTTCGACCATTCATAGCTTATGCTACCGGATTGTACGCACATGGTTCCAAATGCAAAAACGATCATATCGCCTTATTGAAGAGGAACAAGGGGCATCAAGTAAAAGTGCTGTGCTCCGTCAACTTTATGAGTCCATAAACCACACAGTGTTAACTGAGGATAAGTTAGAAGAATTAATGCAAGCGATTGGGTATATTAAAAACAGCCTGATGCCTTGCCAAAAAATTGGCGAGCTTGAGGTTAAAGTAAAGAATTTAGAACAAATTTATACAGCTTATGAGGAGTATAAACGTAAAGCCCATACTCCTGTTATTCTTCTGGATTTTGACGATATGCTCACGATGGCGTATGACATCTTACGAAAACAGCCTGATCTGCTTAAGACCTCTCAACATCAATATCGCTATATTTTAATGGATGAAAGTCAAGATACCTCGCTAGTGCAAAATAAAATAGTTGAACTTCTCGCTCAGCCTCAAAATAATCTTTTTCTTGTTGGGGACGATGATCAAAGTATCTTCTCATTTCGGGCGGCTGATCCCCAATATTTACTTAACTTTCGGACAGTTTATCCTCAGGCTCAGATTCTCACCATGGATCAGAACTATCGGTCGACACAAAAGCTAGTGGCTTGCGCGAATGAATTTATCCGTGCCAATCAAAAGCGTTATCCGAAGAATATGTTCACCCAGCAAGCTTCCGGTGAACCGCCGCGGATGCTCAAGTTTACAACGAATGAAGAACAGTTGGAGTATTTGGTCGAGTCCTTAAAATCTAGACCCATTCCCCAAAAGGCCAATCAAGTTGCTGTTTTTTATCGAAATAATCTTTCTGCGGTACTCTTAATTGATCGTTTAGAGCGAGCCGGGATTTCGTTCTATATGAAGGATTTTCGAGATCGCTTTTTTAGACATTGGGTTGTTGAAGATGTGCTAAACTTTTTGAGATTTTCTTATAGCGATAAGAATGTAACGCTTCTCGAAAAGATCTTCACGAAGTTCGACTCTTATATTTCAAGAAAACAGCTTGAATGGCTGAAATCCAGTCCGTCTACGGAGTCCGTATTCGATCGTTTAGCGGAAATTCCAGAGACCAAGGAATTTCGACGGAAACGTTTACTCGAATTCAAACGGGAGTTTAAACGCTTAAATAAAATGAACCCAATTTCGGCGCTTCACTTTATTCGCCAAGACCTTAAATACGAAGAGAAAGTGCAAGATTTCGTTGAACGATTTGGCTATTCTATGGATGCGGTGCGGGGGATGCTTGACATCCTTGAGACAATCACGGAAGGGCAACAGAGTCTGGTCGATTTTGCTAATCGCCTAAAGTTGCTCGAAGAAACGGTTAAACACTCTGCTCAAAATAAAGGGAAACCGGTGGTTACGCTATCAACGTTGCATGCAGCCAAGGGTTTGGAATTCGACGAGGTGTACTTAATGGATTTGGCCGAAGGAATTCTTCCCGCTGCAGATGCGATCAAAGCAGTCGAGCAAAAACAAGATGCGGCGATGGAAGAAGAGAGACGTCTTTTCTATGTAGGGATAACCCGGGCTAAGCGCAAGTTGGAACTCTTAAGTGTTCAATTCCAAAACCATCAGGAAGTTTTACCCTCACGATTTGTGGTAGAGCTGAGCCAAATTCTTGGGGCCAAAGGACTATCCGTTGATGTTAAAATTGATGAGTATCCATTAACACGTGTGATTATCAAGAAAGGGGCTCTCGTTCGGCATAAGAAGTTTGGAATTGGTCAAATTACCAAAGTGGACGCAGATATCATGAATGTTCAATTCAAAGAAGGAATAAAGCAGCTTTCTGTAGAATTGTGTTTGTTAGAGAAAATTATAGAATCGGTAATAGCATGATCAAGGAGGCGTTGTTTAATGAGTTTCAAAATCAATGATCATATCACTTATGTAGGTAAAATCGACTGGGAGCTTCGTAAATTTCACGGGGAGGAGTATTCGACGCAAAAGGGCTCTTCTTATAATTCCTATTTGATTCGGGATGAAAAAACCGTTCTTATAGATACCGTTTGGAGGCCCTTTGGCAAGGAGTTCGTGGAAAGTCTTAAACAAGAAATTGATCTGCAGAAAATTGATTATATTATCATGCAGCATTCGGAGCCGGATCATAGCGGTGCTTTACCTTATCTCATGCAAGAGATTCCTAACACTCCAATCTACTGTACAGCGAGCGGCAAGAAGATTATTCAGGGGCATTATCATCAGAATTGGAACTTTGTCGAAGTTAAAACTGGCGATCGTTTGAACCTCGGACTACGGGAAATCACCTTTATTGAGGCTAAAATGCTTCATTGGCCCGATACCATGTTTTCATATCTTAGCGGAGACAACATTCTCTTCAGTAATGACGGTTTTGGGCAACATTATGCTTCAGAGTATATGTACAACGATTTGGTCAACCAAGACGAAATTGCCACAGAGTCGATGAAGTATTATGCCAATATTTTGACACCCTTTAGCAAAATGGTTGTCGGAAAAATTAATGAACTTGAAAAATTGGCCCTGCCAATTGAGATGATCTGCCCGAGCCATGGCATTCTCTGGCGCGATAATCCGATGCAAATTGTTAAAAAATATATGGAGTGGGCAACGGATTATCATGAGAATCAAGTGACGATTATCTATGATACGATGTGGAATAGCACGCGGAGAATGGCCGAGCGAATTGCGGCAGGGCTTCGGGCTGAGGACCCTGATTTGACGGTCAAACTCTTTAATTCTGCGCGTTCGGATAAAACAGAAATTATTATGGAAGTCTTCCGTTCCAAAGGGATCATTGTCGGTTCGCCAACTGTTAATAATGGAGTATTATCCTCGTTGGCTGGAATTTTAGAAGAAATTAAAGGCATGAAGTTTAAAAAGAAAAAAGCGAGTTCTTTTGGAAGTTATGGTTGGAGTGGAGAAAGTACGAAATTAATTTCGGAGGAACTGCAAAAAGCGGGTTTTGAAGTGGTTGATCCCGGACTCCGTTTACTCTGGGCTCCAGATGAAGAGGCATTAAATCAATGCGTAGAGCTCGGAAAGAGGTTTGCGAAAGCACTCTAGTGGAGGCTTGAGACTCAAGGAGAGGTCATAGACTTAAGAAAAGGTAAGATAAAAGAAGTAAGAAAAAAGTAAAAGTAAAAATAAAAAGCATGAAGCAACGATAATAGATTAAAGCGAAAGACCTTATAGAAAACCCAATCGTTAACTCAACTAAGAATAAGGATAGGATTCATAGTATTTATGAATGACCTATCCTCTATTTTTTATACGTATATACAGCGATTGTCATTGAAACTTAAGTTTAAGCTCATACGGTCAATTTCGTTAGTTGCAGGCGTAAAAATAAAATTGGTCAAGATAAATTTCAACTATAGGTATTGTCAAGGGGAAGTACTTTTAATATAATATATCTTGAGGTTCAAACATTTTGATATTCATAACAAAATGCTGGGAGGTAACGGAATGCAAATGATTGAAGAGTTGACCCATGAATTCCTGTTTTTTTTCAACGGGTTTTCCTCCTGGGAAAATTCGATTGTCCGCTCTAGTGACTTAACTGTGTCAGAAGCCCATGCCCTGGAAGTACTGGGAGAACATGAAAACATAAACATGAAAACACTCGCGCAAAAACTGGGAGTTACGACAGGAACAACGACAGTAACGGTAGATCGATTAGAAAAGAAAAACTTTGCTAAACGTGAATCAACGCTGGAAGATAGACGAGTTAACCTAATTGCTTTAACAGGCACAGGCAAGAAAGCTTTTGAGGAACACCATGCTTACCACATGCAGTTAACTGAGCAGATGGTTTCAGTACTAAGCGAGGATGAAATTAGACAATTTCTAAATACTCTTAAGAAGATAAATTTCGAGACTTTCTAAGATTTGAGGTTTTAAGAGAACAGTTAATTGAGAGGGAATAACAACTATCATATTTGGATAGTCGTAAATTTGTTCCAATAAAGGGGAAAAAAGATGAGCGTAATTGAGGTTATTCCGGATAAAACACTGGGTAAAGTTTGGAGTCGGCATGGGGGGGTGATTATTACTGCTCTTTGTCTAGGATTTATTATCTTGGCATGGTATCACGGTCAGGATGGTAAAACCGGATTTGTCATTTTTTTATACCTGTTGGCGTATGCCATTGGAGGATATCACAAAGCTTGGGAGGGACTGCAGACTCTTTTCAAGGAAAAAGAATTGGACGTTGATTTACTTATGGTTGTGGCGGAATTGGGGCAGTTAGCATCGGTTATTGGAAAGATGGGGCAATACTAATCTTTATATTCTCGCTAAGTGGTGCCTTAGAGGGCTATACTATGGAGCGTACCAATAATGCAATTGAGTCTATAATGAAATTGCGGCCTGAAGAAGCTATAGTTTTAGATGGAAACGTAGAAAAACGAGTACGAGTTGAAGAGTTAAAACAGGGAGATATTCTTATAGTAAAGCCCGGAGAAAGGATTGCTGCGGATGGGATTGTAAACGAGGGGTATTCCGCAGTGAATCAAGCTTCCATCACGGGTGAATCAATTCCCACGGACAAATCTCCCGGTGACGAGGTTTTTGCCGGTACGATGAATGGTCAGGGAACATTGGTTTTTAAAGTTACTAAACCTGCGGAGGCAACATTACTAGCTAAAATTATTAATTTAGTCCAGGAAGCGCAAAGTGAAAGACCACCTAGTCAATTATTTGTGGAACGTTTTGAACGGACATATGCCAAGATAGTTGTTGCAGGTGCAGTATTAATGGCTACTGTACCACCCTTTATTTTAGGCTGGACTTGGAGCGAAACAATTTATAGGGCGATGATCTTTCTCGTTGTAGCATCTCCTTGTGCTTTGGTTTCCTCTGTAATGCCCGCAGTCCTGTCAGGCATCGCGAATGGAGCCCGAAATGGTATCTTATTCAAGGGAGGGGCCTACCTCGAAGCCATAGGAAACCTTAGGGTTGTGGCGTTTGATAAAACAGGAACGCTAACGGAAGGGGTACCGAAAGTTACCGATATTGCCACATATGGTAATTACTCAGAAAATGAGTTGATAAGTATTGCCGCTTCACTGGAAACATGGTCAGAACACCCGATTGCTAAAGCTATTCTTGGTGTGGCAAAAGAGAAAAGTATTGGCTTATTGCCGACAACTAAATTAGAAGCAATACCAGGTCTGGGAATTCATGGTTCAGTTGATGGTCGGGAATGTAGAATTGGCAAAATGGATCTGATCGAAGGGTTGACATTATTCGAACAAGAAAAAAAGACAGTTCGCCAGTTAGAGGATCAAGGTAAGACTGTCATTTTTGTTAATGTAGAAAACGATGTGATTGGTTTTCTAGCTGCTGTTCAAGATACTCTACGTCCTGAGGCCCAAGAAACAGTAAAAACGCTTAAACAGATGGGGATCAAGGTCGTGATGCTAACCGGCGACAATGCTTCAACTGCTCAAATAATTGGCAAACAAGCAGGCGTTGACCAAGTGTATGCCGAACTCTTGCCGGAACAAAAAGTGGAAATCATAAAAAACATTGGAGAGCACGGAAAAGTAGCCATGATCGGCGATGGTGTGAATGATGCTCCTGCCCTAGCCGCTTCTTCAGTAGGCATAGCTATGGGAGCAGCCGGAACAGATATAGCGTTAGAAACCGCTAATGTGGTATTGATGGCCGATGATATTTCTAAGGTTCCCTATGCTATTTCCTTAGGTCAGCGTAGCATAAGAGTTATAAAGCAAAATGTTACTTTTGCGATTGCCGTAATTCTTACGCTTGTCGTGTCAAACTTCATAGGTTATGTCAATCTACCTTTGGGTGTAATAGGACACGAAGGTAGTACTATTGTTGTAATCATAAGCGGTCTCCGTTTGTTAAGGCAATTGCGAATTCAATCATCAATACCCTAATACATGCTGAAGGCTATCGAATACTTCTTTACTCAATTTACAATTTCACGTTAAATTTTTGATTATTTCAAATGCCTTAGGAACACAAGTATCTGCTGGTTATCTAAGAGTATAAGAACGTGCGAACGACATATAAACAGAGAGTTCACGACATCGGGTAAGCGTTCATTTTGAGAAAGCCCGACGTAGTGAACCCTCAAACGTTATGTGCAATAACTTAACTTCCAGGCGAGCATCGATTCGCTCTTCTAATAAGACAATAAAATTTTGTTATCCCCTCTGAAACTTTATGAGATCTTTACGCGTATATCAAGTATGAAAACAAATTTTAAGATTAAAACAAGAACACAATTCGGGAGGAAAGAAACATGACAGAGAGACTATATCGTTCAGGAGTCGATAAAAAATTTGGCGGAGTGTGTGGGGGTCTAGCAGATTACTTTGATATTGACGTGACGTTGATCCGACTTATTGCCCTGGTTACCATTTTTATGGGGGGGATGGGATTACCTGCCTATATCATTGCTTGGGTGATTATTCCTTTAAATCCAGCGGATCAGATAGGGGGACATCCACGTAATGTAGGGGATGAAATCGGTTCGAGCGTTCATGATTTTTCGGGTAACGCTCAGGGTTTTGCCGAGGATCTACGGTCGGCCGATCCAGGACGTCGGAAGAGATATGTAGGTATTGCTTTAATCGTCCTGGGAATTCTATTTTTATTGGAACGTTTCACGCATTACTTCTTTGATTGGGGTAAGATGTGGCCGATCATTCTCATTATTATTGGAATCGGAATGATCTGGAGGAGGGATAGATAATGCGCCATGTAGTAGAATCGTTGAGTCAGGGTTTCCTTTTTATCGTTTTGGGAATTGTTTTTTTCCTCAATACGTATGGAATTCTGTCCTGGAGTTTTTGGATCAATGTCGTGGACCTCTGGCCACTGCTCTTCATCTTAGGTGGGATCGCCCTCTTATTCAATAAACGGATTCCGTTCAGTACGGTTCTACTCGTTTTTTTGATCGTGCTAGTGGGGTATTCCTTTGTCCCAGGGGTCGATCATAGCAAGGATCAAGGACCGTTTCATCTGAGTTCGGGTGGAGGTGGAGCAATGGATCTCGTTGTTCCGATGGAGCAGGGGATCAAAAAAGCAAATGTTACGCTTAATTTAGGGAGTGCAGACATTAATTTAAATACGGCAGCGCCAATTTCTGATTCCAAAAACGTGCTTACCGGACATTATAACTGGGCGGCTAATGCAACTCCTTCCTCTGATGCTGCACCTAAGCTATCCCGGGCCAGAAACGGTGATGCGTTAAATATCCTATTCAATTCCGAGAAAAAAATTGGTAAAGGGGAAAGTAAGCTGGACTTTACGCTTAATCCCCAGGTGGACTATGGAAAAATGGAAATCAACGCGGGAGCATTTAACGGAACCTTGGATTTAAGCCAATTGCGGGTTAGTAATCTCAATATTAATAGTGGGGCAAGCCAGCTCGAATTACGCTTTGGAGACACGGGTACTACGACTCAAGCGGATATTAATGCGGGAGCCTCAAAAGTTACGTTGGTCGTTCCCGATCAAGTGGGGCTCAAAATTAAGGTCAGTGGATTTACGAACAGTACTAATTTTGCTGGAGACGGCCTATTTTTGCAGGATAAAGAATGGTTGAGCCCCAATTATGACTCGGCTAAGACTAAAATCAATATGACGATGTCGGTAGCTGCAGGAAAAATCGATTTAGTAAGGCCACAAACTCCAGGAGTTAGCTCGAATACCACCTATTAATTAGCACTTTTCTAAGGAGATCCGTCAGGGTCTCCTTTGTAATCCTGTCAGTACGTGAATTAGACATTTGGAATAATAGGTGAAGGATTTAGGAACATTATTGTCACGTTTTCTAAAAACGTGGAGGGCAAGAAAAAATACGATGGAAATTAGAAATATTAGCGTAATCTATTATCGAGCAAAAATAATTGCTAAGACTATTAAAAGAAGCCCCAATGTTGCACCGAGCGTATTGAAAACGAGATTTGAGTCATCCTTATGTACCTTTTGAATAATAGTAACTAGATTATTTACAAAATAGAAACAAGAAATTGGAAGTAGATATACTAAAAAACTCAACAAGTTCCCTCCTCTCTTTTATTGGCATACCCCCAAAAATAATGACTTGATTTTATTGCACATATTCTTACTAGAGTAAGGACTGTAGTAAGGGGGAGAAATTTGTAGCTTTAATTTTTATTCACTGAACTTGATTTAATCTATCATCAAATTTAAGAAAGGAACTACATCATTCCTATGTTCAAAAAATATGAATGATGTGTATAAAACGTTACTTATTGGTATAAACACTACAATAAAAGTTTTTCTTGACGTTTGCACTTATTGGAGCTTAATTATTATCTAATGATTTTTTTATAATTGTACCATATTTTTCCTATGAAAGGCTACCAAGCATTTTCAGCTAACGGAATTGATTGGAACTCGATGCTTGTATCATATATTGGCCTGGTATTGTTCTTCATTGTTTGGTTAGCTTATAAAATCAAACATAAAACGAAAATGATCCCGCTTGAAGAATGTGATTTTGAAGTAAAATAAAAAAAGACAATCCTGTATTCCATCAAAGATTGAGTAACGAAAAAAGTACCTTTTCCACGCTTAGAAGCAGAAGAAATAGGTGCTTTTTTGTTTTCCTTATTCAATTCATTTCTTGTGTTTCTGTAGTATCCGGGCTATCTGTGGCATCTGTCGTATCCTTTGCCGCGAGATGAAAACGGTTCATTTCCTGTTGAAGGTTTTGAGCCAATTCTGAGAGGCTGAGACTTGCCATTTTTAAGTCTTCAAGAGTAGCATTTTGTTCTTCGATTCCGGCATAAACGGTTTGAGCCTGAGCAGCCGTCTCTCTGCTGACTTCATCGACATCACGAACTGAGGTTGTGACCTTTTGACTTGAGGTCGAGATGTTATAGATCGAGCGTGTGATTTCTTGAATTTCACTTACGACGTTTTGAATAAGCTCGGTTATGTCAGTAAATCCTTCCCCTGCATGATCTACGACTTCAATTCCTTCAGTGACTAAGATCGCTTCATTTTGCATTGCCTTAATCGCATTTTGTAAGTTATTTTCGTTTTCTTGAATCAGAGAAACAATTTCATGAGTTGCCCCTTCCGTTTGCTCGGCAAGCTTACGGACCTCTGCAGCGACAACGGAGAAACCAAGACCGTGTTCGCCCGCCCGTGCTGCTTCAATTGCTGCATTGAGAGCCAGTAGATTCGTTTGACCGGCGATTCCAGAAATGACTTCCGTAATATCTGAAATTTGATGTGAACTCTGCGATAATTTCTGAATGGCCGCTTGGACAAGCTTTGTCCCTTGACCAATATGAGCCATTTGATTCACCGCTTGTCCGACAGTTTTTTGACCCTGTTGAGCTGTGTTTTCTGTTTGTTCGACAAGCTTAGTGATGCTTGAACTATGTTGGGCAATTGAATGAACGGTTAAAGAAATCTCTTCTACACTGCTTAAGGTGCTGTTAAGAGCGGTCGATTGTCTAGCCGTTCCTGTGGCGACATGATCGATTGAGGCGGCCATTTGCTCTGAGGTCAGGGCCGTTTGTTCTGTTACGAAGAGGAGCTGGTCTAAGGAATCGGCTACGCGTTGTGCGGAATGAACGACACGGTTGACGAGATACTGAAGACTTTCTAACATCTTGTTCACTCCGTCAGCGAGTCGTCCTACTTCGTCCCGGGCTTGACCCGTTAGGGGCTTAATATCTAAATTCCCTTCAGCAATCTCTTCAACAGTCTTGAGGATCAGCTTCAAGGGTTTTGAAATTAAACGAGATAACCATAATCCTAAAAGTAAAGCGATAAGACCAGCTGCGAGGGGAAGTCCAAATAGAACTTTTTCAGCTCGGGCAAAATTAAGATTATCTCTTGCAATTGTCGATCCAGCTTTTTGGGTGTTAAATTCCAGTAACTCAGTGTAGATTGTATTAATTTCGGTTAAACTTACTGAGGTCTTTGTTTGATAGTCCTGATAGATCTGAGCTGGGTTTTCGGTGTCAATTCGGGTGAAAATATTTTGCCGTTCTGTCTTCATTTGGGTCGAAAGTTCTTCTAAGCGGGTTAGACGCTGAGTTTCGTAAGGTTCGAGATTCATCGCCTGATATTTTCCAAGTGCTTCTTCACCTAGAGCTGCGGAGATATTGGCTTCTGTTAATAGTGTGCGTTGTTTGCCTGATTCGGTTGAAGCGAGAAGAGCTTGGGTCATGGATAGTTCAGAGCTTTTCGAACTGTTCTCGGCGTCGCTCAAAAGTTTAATAGAAAGGGTCGAATTAGAGTAAATTGAATTCATGGCTTGTTTGGCCTGAAGATAATAAGAGTAACCTGTAAAACTTAAACCTACCATAAATAGAATCATAAGGACAACCAGAGAAATGATTTTCGAAGCGGTTTTCCAATGCCGAAATCCGACCATAGATGCCAGTCCCTTCTCTAATTTGATCAAAAAAGAGGTTGATGATTTGGTTTATTACACCAGCATTAGGTAATGTGAAGAGGCTCAATACGATAGGCATTTCCTGGAATAGATTTAGTCTTTTTTTTGAGATGAGCGGAATGTTCCGCTATTTCAGCGGGATTTAAGGAATGATTCCCTGGCAGGATGAGGGCAGCTAAAGCGACACTGAGTTGTTCTGCTCCAACCATATGCTCGGTTTTCAATGTGAACTCCGAAATAATTTCTTGACAGAGTTCCTTAAGGTGGGGGTCCTCCGTGATTAACAAAAAATCATCCCCACCGATGTGGCCGACAAAGGTTTGCTCATGGAAGGAATCAGCTATTGTGAGCAAAATTTCGCCCAATATTTTGATCACAATATCTCCTTTTTGGAATCCAAAGGAATCGTTATAAAGTTTAAAATGGTTGAGGTCTGCGTAAATGAGGGTAAACGGATTGTTATTATTAATCCTTTTTTGAATTTCTTGTTCGATTGTAATATTTCCGGGTAGACCGGTTAAAGGATTTGCTCCTTGCGCAATCTTGATCGCCGTAGCAGACATAGCCTTGATAAGAGAAGCAACATTGACCATGCCAACCGCCATCTGCTGGTGAATAACGACGAGCCCATCGTAGAGTTGAGCATCGGAGCGGGACATGGCAATGCTCGAAGCAACTTCAATCGGCGTATTATCTTCGATGATCAGGGGGTTTTTATCCATAAGCAGGGTGATCGGACGTTCTGAATAAAGGCTAACTCCGTATCGGGTTCCTAGCGAAGAATAAAATTTATCACGATGAATTACCCCGACAATTCGTTCTTGTTCGCTGACTCCAATAAACCAGATATTAGGATGAGTTCGGAAATATTCATCAACTAAACGAACGGAAGATTCGGGGGCGAAGAGAGGGAGGGGTTCGACCAACGAAAGGACGGTATTTCCCTCATTGACTTCCACTTTGTGTCGTTTTTTTACCAATTGCAGACTTTCAGGATTGATTTCAGGTCGTTCAAAGGATGGGCGGGCAACAAAATAGCCTTGAACGTAATCCACACCCAATTGAACAACCGTCCTCATTTCCTCTACAGTTTCGACTCCCTCGGCGAGAAGGTGACATCCAATTCGGTGGGAAAAGGTACTAAAAGTTTCGAGCAAGGCCCATTTCGTCGGATCAGTATGGATGGATTGAATCAGCGAACGATCAATCTTCAGAAAATCAGGGTGAAGTTCAGCGATCGATTGTAAAGAGGAGTATCCTGTCCCGACATCATCTAGAGCGATAAGGTAGCCCTGATTTCGATAGTGTTCCAAGGCTTCACGGAAGGTTGAAAAATCTTGAATAGCGCTTCGTTCCGTAATTTCAAGTACGACACTGGAAGGAGTCAAATTTCTCTGAGCGAGAAGTTTACGGGTTTGGCCCGAGGCGAAGTCTGGATCGGTTAGAATTTGAGGATCGACGTTAAGAAATAAAAATTCTTGAGGAGTTAGAACATTAGAGGAGTTTAAGATAGCGCTTCGCCGGCATAAGGTTTCAATCGGGTAGAGTTCCCCAATTTTCTCAGCAAACGGAAAAAGTTCGGCGATGTTTGAGAAATGAGTAGTGCCCTTCATCCGGGCTAAGGCTTCAAAGCCAAATACTTCGCCGTTTTTGATATTTAAGATAGGTTGATAGGCTGAAGTCAAATGTTTTTCCGGATCGATCAATAATTGACGAATCTCGTCCTTGCGCTCATCATAGTGGGGATCAGGTTCTGATTTATTTAAGCGGAAAGCTTCCTTCACGGCGTTATAAAGCAAATAATCTGCACTCCTTGTGGGTTGAGCTTTACACTCTACAAATCCGGCGCGAATGCGGATATTCTCGCTCACGAATTCCTGTATGTGCGTGTTAATTCTGTTCTGAAGGGAAGGAAGCCAGGGATCAATAAAGGGTTTAAAATCAAAGGCTGTCTTAGCATGGGGTACAAAATAGACAACAAAGTCATCTCCTCCCCTGCATTCAAGTAGAGTTGTTTTAAAGTGATGAGCTTGTTGCCGAAGGGTCTGATTAATTTCTTTTTCAACTTCTTCGAGAATTCGATTACAGGTTTTATAACCTCGTCGAAACTCTACTTCATGAAATTTAACAATATCTAAGTATAGGACCCAGATGGAATGTCCGTCGCGGAGAAGTTGATATAACTGCTTTTCATGAGGTGGGTTATAGTGTGGAACTTTGTTCATATTTAATCCCCTTTAGTACTTACGGGTAACTATTGAAGTCTTAAAATTACACCTTGAAGTTGATTTTTCATGAAATCTAAATATCCCGCAGTCGTTTTGATTGTCAAAGGAATTATGTCTTGCGCCGCATCCTTATAAGTTTCTTCATTACAATGGGCATGAGTGGAAACTAAAGAGTAATAGGAGGCTGACTGCTGGGCATTAGACTCAACGTATTGACTGGGATGCGTGAAATGGGGATATATCCCTCCTTGATTAACTGAGTAATCTTCCCAATGCTGAGTCACCCATTTTTCAAATTCTTGATGCCCATCGAAAACAGATCCTACAGCGTGATGAGGTTCAGTCATGTCCTGAATGATATGAAGTGAAGCACCAAAATAAAACATTCCCTTTAATACATCTTGCGGAAAATAAGATAGGGCATGATTGAAGTAATATTGAGCTTCAGCAGTTGCTCCAGGCCAGTGGGTACTTCCCGACTTTTCTGGGTTAGCGTAAAAATGACAGACATTTTTCCAACCCCGATCAGCCCAGAATAAGCCTTTACGAATTTGAGCGTGATAAGGTTGGAAAAATGTCCGGACATCCTCTTTCCCGTCGAGTGTTAATACCTCATAAGCTTGACGGAGAAAGTAGTCATGACTCACTCCAGGTGTGTCTAAAAAATACTGCAGCGGAGCCATGGGAGCTAAAAAGAACTTTGTCATCTTTACCAGTGCAGGGAAATTTTCTTTGCTCATGTCATACCTCTCTTTTACTATTTACATTTAAAAGTTTATACTTTTAAAGTAAATTCAATATTAGCGAGGTGTTAGGAATAATTAAAGGAATGTAAAGCTCAGGTAAAAAAATTCATAAAATCAAACCTTAACGCAGAGGATTAACACAACATTAACAATAAATTAACGTATGCTTCATTTTGAGTTAACATGAGAAGAATAAACTGATTTCAATGCTTAATACTCCAACCGGCGGGAGGGACGTCTAATGCCTAAGATTTTGTTGATTGAAGACGAACAAGAAATTCAAGAACTGGTGACTTATAATCTGGCAAGGGAAGGGTATGATGTTAAAGTAGCCGGGGATGGGAAAAAAGGATTGGAGATGGTATATGCAGAGCATCCGGATCTAGTGATGTTAGATGTTATGTTACCTGAGCTGGATGGCTACGAAGTCTGCAAAGCGATTCGAGCGAATAAGGAAAGCGCAAATCTACCCATAATAATGTTGAGCGCGAGAGATGAAGTGGCAGATAAAGTGATTGGGCTCGAATTAGGGGCAGATGATTATGTGACCAAGCCTTTTAGTACGCGGGAATTAGTCGCGCGGGTAAAGGCCAGATTTCGTGAGGGTAAGCGTAATAGTGGCCCAGAGAGGGAAAAATCCATCGTCTGGGGCGAACTAGAACTTTGGTTAGATAGCTATATCGCTACCGTAGCAGGGGAGAACATGAATCTAACCGCTAAGGAGTTTGAACTGTTGCATATTTTCCTCAAACGTCCGAATCAAGTCTTTAGCCGAGAATATCTCATGCAAAAGATTTGGGGTTATCAAACGAGTGGCGATACGCGAACTGTTGATGTTCATATCAGTAATTTACGGAGCAAGCTCAAATCTCTGGGCCCAGTCATTGAATCCGTACGAGGTATAGGCTATCGTTTCGCTTCGAGCCAACCCCCGAAAAATTAACACACCCTTTACGTTTAATTCATGGTTAATTAACAAAGATTAACTATAATTCATTTGTGATATTGCTTCGCATGAATTTAAAACCACCAAATTTAAGGAGGAAATCAAAACATGTTTAAAAACAAGTCCAGAATTGCTATCGTTAGCACAGCCTTAGTCGCTTTATTAGCCCTTTCGGGTTGTGGACAAGCTGCAGCTCCTCAAGCAGGAAATACGGCTGCTACAACTGACAAGAAAACAATTACGGCTGCAGGTTCTACTGCGCTGCAACCCCTTGCTAAAATTGCTGCTGATGACTTTATGAAGAAAAATGCAGGGGTACAAGTTAACATCAGTGGTGGTGGATCCTTTACTGGATTGAACAATGTTGCAAGTGGCTCTGTTGAAATCGGAAACTCTGATGTAACTGCAGATTCTAGTCCCGACACAAAAGATAAAGGCTTAGTTGATCATCAAGTTGCTGTTGAACCGTTCCTTAACATTGTCAACAAAGATGTTACCGTGGATGATTTGACCCAAGCTCAATTGACCGATATCTACACGGGTAAAATCACAAACTGGAAAGATGTTGGCGGTAAAGATGAGAAAATTACTATCATTGGGCGTGCTGCTTCTTCCGGGTCTCGGGCAACCATTAGCAAAGTTGTTATGGGTGGCAAAGATTTCACAACAGCTGCTACCGCTCAAGATTCCACAGGTAACTTGATCACAGGTGTAGCGCAAACGCCTGGATCTATCGGATACATCGATGCTGCTTATTTAAAAGATACGATTAAAGCTCTGAAATACAATGGTGTTGCCTATACTGCAGATGCAGTCATCAATGGACAATATCCAATCTATTCTTATGGACACATGTATACGAAAGGTGAAGCTACAGGAACAGTTAAAGCTTATCTCGACTATATCATGAGTGCAGATTTCCAAAATACAAATGTTGAAAAAGCTGGATTTATCCCTGTAAGCAAAATGAAAAAATAATTAAATATCATAGATTGAATAGTAAACCAAAAACTTAAAAACCCAGGAAATAAAATCCTAACCCCTTGTTGAGATGTCGAATCTTAACAGGAGGTTAGGATTTTTAACATAGACTTTACAATTGTTTAATTCGGGCTTAACAGAGGCAAGCTAAAGTAGATTAGTACATGTATTCGATGGAGGTGGGAATTTTGCCTCGAAGTAGGTCCATGGTTTATTTTAATGATCGTTTGTTTCGCTATCTTTTTATTGCAAGTGCAGTTCTGGTCTCATTGATTATTATCTCGATTATCTGGTTTGTGGGGAATCAAGGGCTAGCTACCTTCCGTCAAGTAAGTGTAGTTGAATTTTTCACAAGTAGCCTATGGAATCCTAGTAACGGAAATTTTGGAGCGCTTACATTTATCACGGGATCCCTTGCTTCAACCTTGATTGCTATACTGATCGGAGGACCTTTAGGCCTAGCCGGCGCTGTATTTATGGCGAAGATTGCTCCGTCTCGGGTAAGGCAGATCATGCGCCCGGCTACAGATCTCTTCGCAGGTATTCCTTCAGTGGTGTATGGCTACGTCGGAATTACGCTTCTGGTCAGTTTCATACGCAAAACGACCGGTTCACCTACTGGGTTTGGATTGCTAGCCAGTGGTATAGTGCTGTCGATTATGATTCTTCCTACCATCATTAGCATTACTGAAGATACCCTGCGTTCGTTGCCTGATACCTATGAGCAAGCTTCGTTAGCGTTGGGAGCAACTCGTTGGCAGACGATCTGGAGAGTTTTAGTTCCAGCAGCATCACCAGGCATACTAACGGCCCTGATTTTAGCGATGGCTCGAGCGATTGGCGAGACCATGGCTGTCCAAATGGTCATAGGTAATTCATCGAAATTCCCAGATTCGTTGGTGAGTCCGACTTCAACGTTGACGAGTAATATTGTGATGGAGATGGGAAATACTCCTTTTGCTTCGACTTGGAATAATGCTTTATTTTTAATGGCCTTAATTCTTTTGCTGATTTCCCTCATCCTCATTATTCTCGTACGTCTCGCAGCTAGGAAGGGGGCTGCCCAATGAACCCTAAAAAAATGGATAAATTGGCGACGGGAGTGCTTTGGATAGCTGCATTGATGATCATTGGGTTGCTCGTCTGGTTTTTAGTCTATATCTTAGGCCGTGGACTACCCTACCTCAATCTTCAATTTCTTACGGGTCCGGATGGAGTGGGGGCTCAACTCTTTAATTCATTTTATATCCTCTTTCTATCACTTCTCTTTTCTTTACCCATCGGGATTGGAGCGGGCATCTATTTAGCGGAATACGCCCCCCAGAACAAGCTGACGGATTTAATTCGACTGAGCGTGGAATGTTTGGCTAGCGTACCCTCAATTGTATTTGGATTATTTGGTATGATTATCTTTGTGAATCTACTGGGATTGGGTTATTCAATTCTCGGAGGAGCAGCAACCTTAGCCCTCTTGAATTTACCTATTCTTGTACGTGTAACGGAAGATTCCTTACGCTCTGTCCCTTCAAGTTATCGTGAAGCAAGTCTTGCTCTGGGGGCCACGATGTGGCAAACTATACGTAAGGTTGTTCTTCCAACGGCGTTACCCGGGATTATTACCGGAATTACGCTCGTTGCAGGACGGGCTTTAGGGGAAACTGCGATTTTGATCTTTACAGCAGGGATGAATGTCTCTCGTTATCTTTTCGATACCAACCCAATGGCAGCAGGAGAGACTTTAGCTGTTCACTTATATGCAGTTAAGGCCAATCCATTGCCAGGTACAAATGCTGACGCCATTGCGGATGGAACTGCGGCGTTGTTGATTATCATGGTGCTGGTTTTTAATTTATTACTCGCCTTACCAAGTCGTTGGATGCAGAGACGACTTGGCAAAGATGAATAAAGGAGTCTATTTATGAGGGATAAAATCGTTGTTGAGAACCTGGATCTCTTCTACGGTGACAATCAGGCGTTAAAAAACATTAGTCTCAAGATGCCTGAGCGGAGTGTTACGGCGCTAATTGGACCGTCAGGGTGTGGAAAGTCAACCTTTATCCGCAGCTTAAATCGTATGCATGACCTTTTGCCTAATGTTAAAATCTTAGGTAAAATTAGAATTGATGACCAAGATATTTATAATGATGCTACTGATATTTCGCTTTTACGGAAACGGGTCGGCATGGTCTTTCAAAGTCCAAATCCCTTTCCAAAGTCGATTTATGAAAATGTTGCTTACGGACCACGAATTCATGGCGAAACGTCTAAAGCTCATTTAGATGAAATTGTTGAGGTTAGCCTTAAAGGTTCCGTTTTATGGAACGAGGTAAAAGATCGCTTACACAAGAGTGCGATGGGACTCTCTGGCGGACAGCAACAAAGATTGTGTATAGCGCGGCTTTTGGCAGTGGAGCCAGAAGTACTTTTAATGGATGAGCCAACCTCGGCACTTGATCCGATTTCGACAATGAAGATTGAAGAATTAATTGGTCAATTAAAATTAAAGTATACGATCGTTATTGTCACGCATAATATGCATCAAGCCTCACGAATTTCTGACCAAACGGCTTTTTTCTTAAGCGGAGAGCTTGTTGAAACAGATGAGACAGGGGTATTATTCACGCGACCGGCGGATCAGAGAACCGAAGATTATATTTCCGGCCGTTTCGGTTGATAAGGGAGGAATCTAGTGTGCCAACACGACAATTATTTGATCAAGCTTTAGATGACTTGAATGAGAAAATATTTCGTTTAGGGGATATGGCCAGGAGCCAGGTTAAAGACGCAATGACTTCCCTAGATAAACAAGATTTAGAGTTGGCGAACCAAGTCATTACTGGTGATCTGCAAGTTAATGAATTGCAAGCGGAGATTGAAGAGCAATGTATGCTCCTCATTGCTACACAACAACCCTTTGCCAAGGATTTGCGTAAGATTGTAGGTAATTTCAAAATTTCAATTAATCTTGAACGCATAGGCGATTTAGCAGTCGATCTCGCCAAACTTTCTTTGCGTATTGGTAACGAAAAGTTAATTAAACCGCTTATTGATTTACCACGTATGGTGGAACTTGTCCGCGAAATGATTACCCAAGGCCTAATGGCAGGTAAAAATGAAAATACTGAGGAAGCGCTGGCTATGGCGGCGAAGGATGACATCGTAGATCATCTTTATAACCAGATTTTTAGTGAGTTGCTGATTTTAATGATTGAAGATCCGAAGAAGATCCATCAATCTACTTACCTTTTGTTTGCAGCTCGGGCTCTAGAACGAGCGGGAGATTATTGTACGAACATCTCGGAAGAAGTGCTCTATATTGTAGCCGGAAAACGAGAAGATTTAAATTAAGTTAAAAAAGGAATGAAAGACTTTGAACCGCAAGAGGTTCAAGGTCTTTATTTTATACTAACAGAAAGTATAAGTTTTGGGCAGATAAACTCTAAGTGCAACCAGCGGTTTCGCTTTCCTACGATGAATGCGGTTAAGTTCGGCAGGATAAGGCGACTAAGGTCACCGCTTTGGCGCTGACCAAGTCTTCTATATCCTACGATGCATGTATTTATGTCCGGCAGGATAAGGCAACTAGGGCTACCACCTTCGCTAGGGCTTGGTGCTAGCCAAGTTTTCTTTATCGCAAAGCTCGGCGAAAGCCGGGTTTTCTTTATACTAACAGAAAGTATAAGTTTTGGGCAGATAGCATAAGTGCAACTAAGGCTTCCGCCTACGCTAGAGGCTTGGCGCAAGCCAAGTTTTCTTTATACTAACAGAAAGTATAAATTTTGGGGCAGATAGTATAAGTGCAACCAGCGGCTTTCATTCTCGCTGAAGCTCGGCGAAAGTCGGGTTTTCTTTATTCTCTAAAAAAGTAACATATGTCTTACAAAACATTTATTTTAACTTAATGTTATCCTTTTATAATAAAGTTAGAGGAACAGATTATTAATGCGATTTGGGGAAGTGTATCCCATTGTTTTATGATATTTTCTTGTCACGATGAGCTGAGGAGGAGAAGATAAAATGCAAAAATGGGAATATTTGATTGTAGATTCTAATGAAATTCCTAAACAGGGTTTTCTAAAAAGAAAAAGCAGAGAAGTTTTTGAGGCTCAAATAAATTCTTTGGGTGAACAGGGTTGGGGATTTGAGTAGTTTACAGAGAGAGTTTACAATAAGAATTGTTCATGCCTTCCCACTATATAAAGGGGAGTGAAATGCTCCCCCTCATTTTTTTTTACTAACAGAAACTTCCATGAACCTGCCGATTCACAGGGAGGTATGAAAATGTAGTCCATTTTCGTAAGAAAGTATAAATTTGGGGGCAGATAAACTCTAAGTGCAACCAGCGGTTTTCGCTTTCCTACGATGCAAGTAAGTTAAGTCCGGCAGGATAAGGCGACTAAGGCCATCGCTTTGGCGCTGGCCAAGTCTTCTTTATCCTACGATGCAAGTAGTTAAGTCCGGCAGGATAAGGCGACTAAGGCCATCGCTTTGGCGCTGGCCAAGTCTTCTTTATCCTACGATGCAAGTAAGTTAAGTCCGGCAGGATAAGGCGACTAAGGCCATCACTTTGGCGCTGGCCAAGTCTTCTTTATCGCAAAGCTCGGCGAAAGCCGGGTTTTCTTTAGAAAGGAGTGAAGGATTTGAAAGACGAAAATCAAATCGTGGAGGAAATTCTCCAAACGGTTGGGCTTGAACCCCTAGGCTCAACGATGCCAAAGGGTTGTCGTGCCACTCAGCTGAAAAACCTCAAAGCTAATAGAGAAATTACCCAAAGGCGACTACTTCGCAAGAAAGAAATTAAAGAACCTCCCATAATTAAGCTAGGCTCTCATCACGATTGAGGCTCTAGCTTTTTTGATTATAATGGCTTTACTCATATTTTGAAAAGATGTTTAAGAAATTTGAATAAAAGCAGATTAAATAAGGGTTACCAAGTGATTTGAGTAAATTGCTTGGATGCTCTTTTTATTCTTGCCAAATTATTTTGACTAAGATCACAAAAATTATTTTTAAAAGATCCTTAAAACATATTGATATTCTTCGATACAATACCTATAATTAACCATAGAACATATCGATGAAGATAGATTTGAGGTGATGATAGTCCTATGAAAAATAATTATGAAAGTAATGCGAAAGTGTTTAAAGCGCTTTGCGATCCGAATCGGTTGATGATCATTGAAATGTTACAAAGTGCTGAGAGGTGTGCTTGCGAGATTTTAGAGGATCTGAATATCGGGCAATCCACCTTATCTCACCACATGAAGATACTTTGTGAATCAGGACTTGTAGACAGTCACCGTGAAGGAAAATGGATGCACTATTCTTTAAGCACGGCAGGATGTGAAACTGCGAAGAATTTGCTCAATGATATTACAAGAAAAGTAGATAATTATAATGTCGGAGGTTGCAATCATGAGTGCTAAAAACACAGCCAAGCTATCTTTTCTTGACCGCTTTCTAACCTTATGGATCTTTCTAGCCATGGGGATTGGAATTTTAGGGGGGGTCCTCTTTCCGAATGTCGCGAAGACCTTAGAAAGTATGAGCACTGGCACGATTTCCTGGCCCATTGCCATCGGTCTAATTATTATGATGTATCCTCCGTTGACCAAAATAAAGTACGAAGAAATCGGTAAGGTGGCCAAGAACAAGAAGGTGCTCGCACTATCCTTAATCCAAAACTGGATTGTGGGTCCACTATTGATGTTCGCACTTGCGGTATTGTTCTTGCCTGATATGCCTAACTATGCGATCGGGCTAATCATTATTGGGCTTGCACGCTGTATTGCCATGGTTATTGTTTGGAATACACTGGCCGAAGGCGATAATGAATATTGCGCTGCCTTGGTTGCTTTAAATTCAATATTTCAGATTATATTCTATTCGGTATATATCTATATCTTTGTCACCGTCTTACCCCAATGGTTGGGACTCTCCTGGGGAGGGCAAGTCGTTAATGTTTCGATTGGGGATGTTGCCAAGAGCGTTTTGATTTACTTAGGCATTCCTTTCGCTGCTGGATTTCTAACACGGTTTATTCTGTTAAGGGTTAAGGACAAAGACTGGTATGAAAACGTATTTATTCCCAAAATCTCGCCACTCGCCTTGATTGCCTTATTGTATACCATTATCGTGATGTTCATCTTAAAAGGGCAGTTTATTGTTGCTTTGCCGCTTCATGTTGTTCGAATTGCTATTCCTCTTTTAATCTATTTTGCGATTATGTTCTTAATCAGCTTTTATATGTCTTATAGGCAAGGCATAAATTATGAACAGACCGTAACGCTCTCTTTTACAGCGGCCAGCAATAATTTCGAGCTTGCTATTGCGGTTGCAGTTGCAGTTTTCGGGATTTCTTCAGACCAAGCTTTTGCTGCAGTTATAGGTCCGCTCATTGAAGTACCGGTTATGATTTCGCTGGTCAACCTCGCTCTTTTCTTTAAGAAAAAATATTTTAACAAAAACGGAGTTCCCAAGACAATCGCTAATATCGAATAAAGAAACGATGCTATTTCAGGCAAATAAGCTTATTTCTCTAAAAATAAATTAAAGGAGCGATTTTAATGAAGAAAATGCAAATCTTTGAACCAGCAATGTGCTGTTCTACGGGTCTATGTGGGGTCGGTGTTGACACTGAATTGCTTCGAATTTCAGCCGTTCTCAATGCACTCAAGAAAAATGGAGTTGAGGTTGACCGTTTTAATCTTACCAATGCGCCCATGGAGTTTGTGAACAATAAGGTGGTCAATGATTTTCTCAATACCAAAGGGGTTGACCAACTGCCGGCTATCGTTTTAGAGGGCGAAATCATAATTACAGGTAGATACCCTAGTAATGAGGAATTCGCGAAGCTCCTCGATATTCCAAGTCACTTTTTGGGTGAGCAACCCAACGCCTTTAAAGTTATTCAGAAAAGTTCAGGGGGATGTGGTTGTTCGGACGGGAGCTGTTGTTAAAGATGGAAATATTTAATCCACTGAAAATAAAACTTACGAAATATCTCTTTTATACAGGCAAAGGCGGCGTAGGTAAAACCTCAACGGCTTGTGCTACCGCAGTCAATCTCGCAGACAACGGCAAAAAGGTGCTTCTCATCAGCACTGATCCAGCATCAAACTTGCAAGACGTTTTTAACATGGAGCTCACGAATCAGGGTGTTCCCATTAAAGAAGTGCCTAATCTTGTGGTTGCTAATCTTGATCCAGTTCAAGCGGCAGCGGATTACCGGGAAAGTGTGATCGCTCCTTACCGAGGCAAATTACCTGACGCTGTGCTCAATAATATGGAGGAACAGTTGTCCGGTTCCTGTACGGTTGAAATAGCTGCTTTTAATGAGTTTTCAAACTTTATAACGGATGAAAAGATGCAAAAAGAATACGATTATATTATTTTTGACACGGCACCAACAGGACATACCCTCAGAATGCTGCAACTTCCTTCCGCATGGAGCAATTTTATTAGTGAAAGCACCCACGGCGCATCCTGCTTGGGACAGCTATCTGGATTGGAGAGCAAAAAAGAGATTTATAAAAAGGCAGTTGAAACCTTAGCTGACGGTAAATTAACAACACTCATTCTTGTTTCTCGTCCCGAAGAGACACCTCTTAAAGAGGCAGCAAGAGCATCTGAAGAGCTTGCGGATATTGGCGTCAACAATCAGATGATGATTATTAACGGTGTGCTAAGCTCGTATGATGATCATATTTCTGAGAGTCTGTATCACAAGCAGCAGAGGGCACTCACAGAGATGCCACAGGGTTTACAGAACTTTGTTACTTACACTGTGCCGCTCAGAGCTTATAACATTACAGGAATGGATAATGTGAGGGCATTGCTGACCCAGGATAATTATAGTGGCCGTGAAGAAAAGCTTCAGGCTCAAACCATCCTCCAGCTTAAAGATGTGATTGATAACCTTTACAACTCCAATAAAAAGGTTATTCTCACGATGGGCAAAGGCGGCGTCGGTAAGACGACCATTGCAGCAGCAATAGCCATGGGGTTATCCGCAAAAGGTAAAAAGGTACACCTTACGACCACCGATCCTGCGGCACATCTCAAATTCGTGATCAATGAAACCAGTGGTATTACCATGAGCCATATCGACGAGCACGCTGAACTAAAAAAATATCAAGAGGAAGTGCTGGCCAAGGCCAGAGAAACGATGGCTGAGGAGGATATAGCCTATATCGAGGAAGATTTGCGCTCTCCTTGTACGCAGGAAATTGCTGTGTTCAGAGCTTTTGCCCAAATCGTGGAAAAAGCGGAAGATCAAGTGGTTGTCATTGACACCGCGCCGACCGGGCACACGCTTCTGTTGCTGGATTCTACCCAGAGCTATCATAAGGAGATCAAACGTTCACAGGGTGACATTCCTGAATCTGTGAAAAATCTTCTACCGCGCCTCCGTAATGCGGATGAAACCGAGGTCATCATTGTTACGCTTGCCGAAGCCACACCTGTCTATGAAGCGTTGCGGCTCGAAGAAGATTTGAAACGTGCAGGCATTGCGACTAAATGGTGGGTCATTAACTCATCACTCTATCACACAGGAACAACGAATCAACTTCTGTCGGCAAAGGCTAGTCATGAGATCGAATGGATTAACAAGGTAGATGAACATTCAGGTGGAAACTTTGCCATTATTGCTTGGAGTGCCGATGAACTCAAAGGAGATAAGTTGCTTGGGATTTAAACGTATTTAATATCTAGCCAGAGACCCGATATGTTATCTATACTACTTTAGAGACAAGTCTTATATTATAAGGCTTGTCTCTATGTTTAAATGAAT
>Ga0255336_100309_pt1 | contig 92312 bp, 103 predicted proteins | sample MeOH1_35cm_T3_17_FD_189102 | JGI IMG/M metagenome (GOLD analysis project Ga0255336, IMG submission 189102) | Sandy soil microbial communities from University of British Columbia, Vancouver, Canada - MeOH1_35cm_T3_179 | ecosystem: Engineered > Artificial ecosystem > Sand microcosm > Unclassified ... | reverse complement strand
TTGAGCAAGCACGACGGCAGCCATGGAAGTCCACTCCCTGCTCCCATCCGCCTGCATGCGAGGCTGACATCTTGGTGGGAGGGTGTCAAATATGGAGAGAGCGAGTTCTGCAACCCGCTCAGCCAAGGGTGGCATCGATCTCGGCAGCCGTTGGCCTCACATCAGATCATCGCATCGTGATCGGTCAGCTATGTCTGTGAAGGACCAGATCTGCAATTATCGTTGACAGAGATTCTATAATTTAAAAAGATAAACTTGACGCGATTGGCAGGAGCTGAACTTCACTGACAGAGTTCTTTGCATCACCAGAGACGGCACGGATAAATGAAATTCCGGCGTTGGCATGCATACTCACCAGCTGGTAGATAAATGAAACTCCGGCTTTGGCATGCTTACTCTTTCACCAGCTGGAGTCTAGAAGACTTAGATTACAACCATTGATGGCGGAAGTCTATGCAAGTCCAACCATCATTGCCTTGACAAATATCCTGACCCTTACAATCAGTGGTATGGAGCGGTGGTCAGTTTATTGTCTTTGAAGCCGTATTCCAATTGCTAAGGTAAAGGCTTCCTCATCCCTGTTTCTTGTGCCATTCAGCGCAGCCTAGAATGTCAGCACCATCATCTGGTCAACAGCTACCAGCATACTGAGCGAGACCACCACCGAGACCTAGCATGGGAATATTGTCCAGATCCAAAGCTTTGTGCCACAGAACATCCTCCATGGCGGCGAACATCCTCTATGGCAGCAAACATCCTCCGTGGCGGTGAACATCCTCTATAGCGGTGAACATCCTTTATGGCGGCGAACATCCTTTATGGCGGCGAACATCCTTCATGGCGGGGAACATCCTTCTTTTGGCGGCAAACATCCACCAATCCACAGCGCTGGATATATCCTCGCCCGACTACACGCGCTGCGCGGCACCTAGACACTTAGGTCAAAGAAGAGAGTAGGGGCAGCTTCGGATATGGCTCCACGAGGAAAGCCGGCGGGATATTTTCAAAACCAAGAGTGTATGACAACATCCCTGATGTACCTCCCGCCGCACAGAGGCAAGGATGATGTTCCCGAAGCCAGGCCATACCCGGATGGACGATGATTGGATTCACCCCTGATTTTGGAACGATTCTTCCTTCCATCGGCGTCCGCATTGCTGGATGGAACAGCGGTACCAACCTGAAGAACTGCTCCACATGCCAAGTGCCACACTTGGAATTTTGTGTGGGGCAGTGATATCACGTGAGAGAAAATCTTCATCTCGCTTCTCTCTTTAATTCCAATTCGACCGTGCGGAGAGGTCGGCGGAGAGCTGGCCATGATCTGTCCGGGGGAGCGGAAGGCATGCCGCGGAACAGGAGGGCCCTAATACCTAACCGACCAGCCACGCCCCAAAGATCTGGGACCTGGCCACGTAGGCATCCTTGTAGATGGAGGCGGAGCACTTTGAGGAAGTGCGAAGTTCTCAAGAGTGGGAGAGAGTCTTGTCGAAATCCCATTGCAGATCCACCAGGTCTAGTAGGCAGGCCGTTGGCACCTCAAAGCTGGACGTCGTTGTTCAAGCCTTGGAAGGGTGCGTGCTGCGGGGGAGTAACTGGCCAGGTGGAGATGTTTGGCTCATAATCCTTGTAGTGCTGGGATGGAAGATGGTGGGAGAGTAGCAGTGGCAGCAGCGGCGGCGGTGGTAATTGTAGTCGTGGTGGTGGCAGTTCACGGCCCGAGTCCCTGGTCTCCTCTCCACTCCCACATTCGCGTCCAAAACTCACTCACACGGCTTTCCCAGTCTCCACCGATTCCTCTGCCCTCCCCACGCCGTCTCGATGACGATCTTCTTGTAATCGTTCTCCCGAGACTTCCCTAGGTTTTCTCCCCCATTTTTCTGCCCATCCTGTTCTGTCATTGGGGAGCGGCATACCATTCGTCCGTCCCGTGGTGGCGGCCGGGCTTGCTGGCTTCTTCGGCCTCACCCCTCAAAATTACTCTCTCGTCTGATGTGCGACATACACGCGACCGACCCGCTTGATCATCGGCAGCCTCGTCTCTGATGACATCCAGACCGGTCGGCAGCTTCATTAACTTTGTGTGGCCTGCGTGTTGAGGATTTTTGTGGTGCGCCAGGGGCGGTGGCAGCGTTGGACCCATAGAGGATGACCTGTCAGCGACGCGACTACACGACCAACCACTTCGTCGGATCGTTTGAGGACATGCCATCGGCCTCAGGGACAATCGCATGAGCGCAGAGGCTTGCACCATGACGGACTCACCCAGCCAGTCGTCTAGATTTCTCGGAAACGAAAACCGCCACGGCTTGGGGGGAGATTCTGGCTTTGGGCTGGCCGATGCACGAAATTCTCGGATCGACACGCTCATCAACAACTCGCAAGCACAGCAATCAGCGAGCTCGTCAGCCTTCGACACGTCGTCATCGCCCGTGTCAATCGATTTCAACTTCCCTTTTCCCGGCAGTCCACACGGCAGCAGCAACAGTGGCATTGACGCTCCGCCCGACCTTCGCATGGGCCTTGGGCAGGGCTTCTCTAGCCGAGGTTCATTGTCAGACACCTCGCGTTTCATGCCTCCCAAGGGTCCAAGCCCACCACACCGGGCCAGCCTGGCCAGCATTGACTCTGCTTTCGACCGCGACCTCTTTGGCGCCGGCGGCATGAACCAGTGGACGCCAGCTAATTCCGCGACTCAAGCTGTGAGTAACTCGGACGAGTCGCCAAGAAAATCGGTCAGTGCGCCCGAGCAGGACAAGAAACCATCCGAAGGGGACAAACCGCCGGCATGGAGTGAACTCAAGACGAAAGCCGGTAAGGAGAGGAAGAGGTTACCCCTGGCTTGCATTGCCTGCCGCCGCAAGAAGATCCGATGTTCTGGAGAAAAGCCGGCGTGCAAGCATTGCCTCCGGGCCCGAGTGCCGTGCGTGTACAAGGTGACGACGCGGAAAGCGGCCCCGCGGACCGACTACATGGCCATGCTGGACAAGAGGCTCAAGCGGATGGAGGACCGAGTGATTCGAGTGATTCCCAAGGAAGAGCTGCCGGACCTCAACGCCACTGGCCGTGCCTCGGTGCGACCTCCTCTGCCCGGGCAGACGCCCAAGAAAGAGAAAGGGGGCCCGGACCAACCGCCCAAGAAACGGTCGGCCGACGAAGCGTTCACGCAAGAACTCAGCGACTGGAAACATTCGAGGGACAAACCCTCCCTTCTCGATCCGGCGGCCGGACTTCGGAAGCAGCGCGAGGGAGAGAATAAGCTGTTTATCGAAGGCTCCGAATCTCTTCCACCGCAGTATATTCAGGAACACCTGGCTGAGGTCTTTTTTGATTGTGTCTACGGTCAATGCTACCTCCTGCTGCATAAGCCCAGTTTTATGCGCAAGCTCAAGGCGGGAACGGTCCCGCCCGTGCTGATTCTCGCCGTCTGTGCCATCTCGGCGCGATTCTCCACACACCCTCAGGTCAGCACCGAACCGACCTTTCTTCGAGGAGAGCAATGGGCGACGCCCGCGCGGAGGATTGTCGAGAAGCGCCACTATGAACCCAACATCACCATCCTCACCGCCATGCTGATGCTCGGATTACACTACTTTGGCACCTGCGAAGGCGGTCTCTCGTGGTCCTTTGGCGGCCAGGCCATGCGAATGGGTTATGCCTTGCAACTCCACCGCGAACTGGACCACGACCCATTGGGCCGAAATCAGATGGCCAAGTCGAGCGAGGCGAACAAGGCCGCCGGCGCCAGCCAGAAACCGCCCGAGCTGTCCTTTACGGACAGAGAAATTCGGCGTCGCACAATGTGGGCCTGCTACCTGATGGACACGTTCAACTCTTCCGGCACCCAACGTCCGTCATTTTTGAATGAAGAATACTACCAAATCCAACTGCCCATCAAAGAGTCGCACTTCCAAATGGAAGTTCCAGGTCCGACGGAAGATTTACACGGAACAGTCCCCATCGGCAACCACACCTCGCCCATCACGTCCGATGCCGGCACCGACATGGCCGCTGAAGCCAAAGCCAACATGGGCGTAGGTGCTTACATTGTCCGTGGCGTCGTCCTGTGGAAACGAATCGTCAAGTATCTCAACCTCGGCGGCAAAGAGAAAGATCCTCATCCCATCTGGGATCCCCTCTCCAAATTCGCGACGCTCCAGCGTCAGATCACCCAACTCAAATCGTCTTTGCCCAGCGATATCACCTACACGCAGGAAAACCTGGCGGCCCATGCCTCGGAGCGCCTGGCCAACCAATTCCTCTTCCTCCACATCGTCCTGGCCCAGACGTCACTCTTTCTCCACCGGTTTGCCATCCCGACCTCTCCCTCTCACCGGCCATACCACCACGCGCTCGCGGCGGCGGGCATGCCACGCGCCTTCCTCACGGCCTCGGCCAACACCGTCATCGACTCGGCCACGGTCATCTCTCAACTCGTCGCCGACTCCACCGGCCACACGCTGACCGTCCCTTTTGCGGGCTACTGTGCCTATGCCGCCGCGACCGTACACGTCTGGGGCATCTTCTCCACGAAACCGGGCCTCGAGGCCGCCAGTAAGGAGAACCTCCGACACAACTACAAATACCTCACGCGCATGAAACGCTATTGGGGTATGTTCCACTACATGGCCGAGAGCGTCAAGGATATCTATCGCGCATTCGCCGACGCCGCACTCAAGCACTCTTCCGCCCATCCCGTCCCGGGTGCCAGCCTCCTCAAGCCATCCAGCCACCCCGACGGCGGCAGCGATGCTCCGACGCCCATCGATTTTGATCTGTCCAGTCGCGCCGCCACGCCCAGCCGCGATGATGGTAATAGTATTGGCAATGGCAGATCGCACGGCCACGCCTACAGCGGTGGCAAAACCATGTTTCAGTACGGCGACTGGTTCGACAAGTACCCGCACGGCGTGAGCGAGGCGGAATGGGAAAGCAGTCACCTCGAGTTCAGGAAGGAAGGTGAGAAGGGCAGCGAGGCTGTGATGTCGCAGGGGAGTGACCTGCAAAGCGTCGAAGAATTCTTCGCGAGCCTGAGTCCACCGAGCAAGGCGGAGGAGCCCAGTGGACGAGGCAAGAAAGTAGCCCGGCGGCGAGGGAAAAGCGTGGCCGAAAACAAAAAGGGGCCCGGTTCTGGAGGACCAGAGTCACAACAGGCGCCGCCGCAACGCCCGACACAGGCACCATCACAAAGCAAACAATCGCATCTTTCAAACGCGGGCGCTGCCGACCTGAATCTATCACAGCCCTTTTCACAGGCAGACTTTGACGTGACCTCTCCGAGTCTGTATCAAACACCTCAATTTTCCACCAATCAAAGCCATCCTTTTGCGTTCACATCACCGACATCGCCTCAGTTCAATTTCAACTATTCAGCCGCGCTCCCCCAGATCGACCGCCAAATGGTTTTTGGTGCCTACGCCGGGATCGACCCCAGCACCAACACCACCAATGCCTCCGCGTTGAACAATCCCCATTCGATGCAGAATTTTAGTAACCCATGGGACGCCCTCGATATGAATGGTTACAATTTCGTCGACCCCATGGGCACCGCCATGGACACTGGCACCTCGGCTTGGTTGATCCCTTTTAACATAGAGCCACCGAATTATGCGGATATCGAGTTTGGTGGGACGGCCCTCGACGGGATGGACTTGGGAGATCTCACGCGAACCGGTAATGACGTGTCGGGGGCATTTTCCGGGTCCAGTGGTGGCCGGATCAGCCAGTCTTGAGCTTGACGAGGCGAAGGGAGCCAAACTCGTCCGGGGCTCTTCGGTGAGATCCGTGGCATGTGAGTACAAGCAATGAGGCAATTCGAGGCCTTGGGTCGCAGATCCCTCTCATATCTGCTGGGCGGATCTAAGTCTCCCATTCCTCGTCCAGCTCATCAATGAGTCGGTTTTCGTCCTCGGCGGTTCGGCCTCGACCGTTCCTGGAGCCGCGGAGGTCGTCAGAGCCCACTCGATGGTAGCCCCTCCGACCGCCGAAGAGCCGTCGCATTGAGGGCATACGCTGCCTGCATGAAGAGAAGAGAATGACAAACATATCCTGCGCAGGCGAAAGAGTCAGCACGTGGAATGAATCCATCGATTAAAATGTCAATCGAAATTTGAGGACCCCGTCTTCGACCGGCCAGCTTTTTGTATGCAGACTGCACAGTTGGAACATGCAGAAACCTGCACAGAAATCGAGATAGAAAAGCACTCACCGAAATGAAACTGATCACACTGGCCCAGACAACGTAATTCGGTAGTTGTCTCCATCCTCGTTGATGCATGACATTTCGTTGATACACAATGCCTCCGATCAGATAGACCAGTAGGGCAATTCCGAGAATGACGCCAAACACGCCACCCGGACCCAGGGTGCCTTTCTCGCCCGACGGCGTGGCCCCGGCGCAGGCATAACGACTGCGCACCTCGAAAACATAGGTACAGTGGTCCGGAGAACCCAGGAACGAGATGGCCGGACGAGTCGAGAGAAGCGGCGAGGTATCACAAATAAAGGACAAGAGCGTCGACTTCCGCCTCGCGGGCTCTTTTCTTGCTCTTCCGGTCAATCTGTTCTCTTCCCCCTCTTCACCTGAGTACCAACGCCGCCTCTGCAACGAGGAGGCGTCAATGGGGATTCCATCTTCGTCCAGTTCGGGACACGGCGAACCCAGAGTATAGTTCATCACCAGCTTCTTCCCTCGAAAGATAGGCTGATCATTCCGTTGACCGATGCTGTAAATGTCTCCGAAGTGGTCTTTGTAGAAAGCGGACACATTCGCCCATCGCTGTTTGGCCAGGCCCTCAACGTTTTCGATCCGCTCGACCACGGGTCCGCAAAAGTTGAGAGTAAAATTGGCAGGGTAATCGTAGCCTTTGGCATGATATGACTCGTTGGAAGCGTCCTGAAACTTGGTCCCTCCAACCGTCAGTTGGAGCGGTCTCAAGTCAAAAAAAGACCCGGTCGAAGGTGAATGGATGGTGCACGGCTTCGCAGGGATTTTCGAATCGCTCGCACCGAGGCATGCTGGCAGCGTTGAGAGCAGGAAGGACACAAGAATGCAAGGCACTCGCATCTTGGACTGCTGTTGCCGGTTGCCCGGCTGGAAATTCAGAGAGAGAACAGAACTCGGTGGAGAAAGAACGGACAGGCAGAGAATGTCTGCATCAAAGAACAGAAAGGACGAGTCTGCCGAAGAAGAATACTCAGAGAATAAGATGCGCCAGCGGATGATGAGACGTATTATCACACTACAGGGGCAGAAGACGACGTATGCCAGATGACCTGGCGGCGGGACCGGGTTGAAGCGCTGCAGCGGAAGTGACCAGGCGAGCAAGGGGAAAAAGGATCTGCAAGCCCTGCAGCTCCACGCGCCTCACCGCGCATTATGATCTCATTCGGCTTGCTTCTTTCCGAACCCAATGCAGGCTGCTGGTAAAGGTAAACAGTCGACTCACTCGTTCATCAGTCTTTTTCCTCTGTTAATCAGCCGCTCACTTTTGCTTGGGATTGACGGTCTTTTATCACTCGAGACGACTCATGACGGTGCTCATTGATCCGGAAGGCCCACCGACTCTTGTGGTGAAGAGGCATAGCTATGAATTTGGTGGACCGTGAGTAGATGTCCTTCTGTCTGTCCGGCGACTGACAGAAATTAGCCTGGGAGCTGCAGGTGTGACCTTTGGTCTCCCAATCCTCGTTTATCTTACGACCTTCCTCTGCAATGATATCTCGGGCTGTCCCGCTCCGGTTCTTCTGCATCCCACGTCGATGACCTGGGAAAAGCTCACAGTGCAGACACCATGGCCGCCAACCGGACTTGCCGGCCTCTTCGATTTCCATGTCACTGCTTGGGTCCTCGCATACTACGGCCTCAGTCTGGTCTTGTACCTTCTGCTGCCCGGGACCGAGGTTGATGGTGTCCGGCTCGGAACAGGGGGAAGACACCACTACAAGTTCAATTCATTCAACTCGGCGTTGCTGATCCTCGGCGGTCTGGCTGTCGGCACTGCCTTGCAGGGCTCCGAGTTTATCGTCTGGACCTTTATCTGGGACCATTTCAACCAGATCGTGACGGCAAATCTCGCCATCTCCGTCGCACAAGCCGTCTTCGTTTATCTTCGCTCGTTCAGTGTCCCTGGACCCGGTGCCCCGAATCCTACCCACCGGGAGCTGGCCAAAGGAGGCCATACAGGGAACATGTTGTACGACTTTTTCATTGGCCGCGAGCTCAACCCGAGGGTCACAATCCCTCCGTTTATCCCACTGGTTGGCGGTCAGACGATCGACATCAAGGTCTTCAACGAAATGAGACCTGGTCTATTGGGCTGGATCATCCTCGATTTGGCCTTTATTGCCCACCAACACAAGGTGCACGGCGTGGTGACTGATTCGATCGTCATGGTCACCACATTTCAGGCGTTCTACGTCCTGGATAGCCTCTACATGGAACCGGCCATTCTGACCACGATGGACATCACCACCGACGGATTTGGGTTCATGCTTGCCTTTGGCGACCTCACATGGCTACCGTTCATTTACAGTTTGCAGTGTCGATACCTTGCTATATATCCTCTTCGTCTGGGTCTGATTGGCGTCATTGGTATCCTTGCCGTTCAGGGCGTCGGCTATTATCTCTTCCGTGCGGCGAACAACGAAAAAAATCGCTTTAGAACAAACCCCAAGGATCCACGCGTGGCACACCTCAAGACCATGACCACTGAAAGCGGTTCGAAGCTCCTGATCTCTGGCTGGTGGGGACGCGCTCGTCACATCAACTATCTGGGAGATTGGATTATGTCATTCTCCTATTCGCTGCCGACCGGCGTCGCTGGATATATCGTTCATCGGTATGAGGATGCTGTGACCGGAAACGTGACCACCCAGGTTGAGCAGGGCGAAGCACGAGGCTGGGGGATGATTTTTACTTATTTCTACATTGTCTACTTCGGCGTCCTCCTGGTGCATCGGAGCCTTCGTGACGAAGAAAAATGCCGGCGAAAATATGGAAAAGATTGGGAAAAGTATTGCAACATTGTCAAGTGGAGAATCATTCCCGGCATCTATTGAGCTTGGTGAGCTATGTATTGAGCAACCACTAACGGCAAACAAGAGTCGAAGTGTCTGGCATGTGTCAATGATTGTTCCGCCATTTGCCTATCCAGCGCTTGGTTGTCATCCAGCTTCAGGTCAGCTCATCTGACCGGGCATCACGAGCAGAATGATCAGAGTTTTGTGGTTGTCCGGGCGATCGAAGTGGACGCTTTCGCGAAATCAAAACCCTGCCATCAGCCTTGCAGCCACCACTATCCCAGCTTGACAGCTACATATTTTTCTGGATGGTCAGCATCGAGCCGATGGAGAATTCGATGTGGATGAATGAGATGAGGAATACTCACACGGTTTCCGCCGACACGAGATTGAACCGGCCTTGAAGACTAGATACTTTCATCTTCCATCCAATTCCAAGACATAGAAGCCGTCTTCGTATGGGATTCTTCCTCTAGGCACCAGCGGTCCGCACTACGTGCACCAGAGCAGCACCATGAAAGCATTCAGTCGCAGACACAAGATCAATGTGAAGTAAATGTATTCACTTGGACAAGAATACCTTCAAAGAGTGCAGACGAGAATAACAAGTAGATGGATCAAGCTGAAAAGGTGGCATACATGGTATGGTCCCCGGTGGCATGGAGGGATGTGGCCGTTCACCAAACAACTAGTTGCTACTGTCAATATTACATTTGACATGTCGTTGGCAAGTGTAGTGATTTACAAGTTCATCCTCCTGTTCTAGACAGTGTCGGTCCAGACAGCCTTGAACTTGATAATCAAGGTGAAACGAAAGAGAAGACATTTACACCCGCGATGGCTTTGACTGAAGACCCATCGTCTTTGCTCGCAGTGCATAGGTCTAGTTAGGTCACCAGTTCCGCCGCCAACATAACCACCACAACAGCCGGCCGTTGGGCAAGGTGATATGCCAAATCACTGATGATATGCTCGGGCTTGGATCTATTCCAAGGATTAACTGCTCTGGTATGCGGCTCCGAAGCTTTGAGCCCGTCGCCAACTATGTCAGCTTCAGCATAACAGCACCTGAGGTGGTGGGCAGAACCATCGCCTCTCCACGTCAAACTGAAACCGCCAGCACTAGGAAGCACTCAGGTAAGATCACGAAGGTACCATCATCACATGGCTGTGCTGCTTCTTGATCTTGGAGGATGCTCCCTCCCATTATAAGACGAGAGCTTTGCGCCAATACTCACATGCCCGGGCAATCAAGACGTTCCTCTCTCCCAGCAATTCCTGACTGGACTCTTCTCGAATCACCGATCCTCTGACATGGTGATGTTTCCATTCCTGGCCGCGTCCCTTGTGCTCTGGGTTCTGTGGCATCTCTGGCGCCCGGCCCTGTCGTCACCAACTCGTCCAACGGTGTCTCGTTTGCGGAGATCTCTCAAACAACGTCGAGTCAATCTACAACATCCGCTTTGGTCATGACACGAGTGGTGAAAATCGCTTTGCTTGGCCCAAACCCTACTCTTACTCGGCAAATACCGTCGTCGACGCCTCGAAGTATGGCGCCGCCTGTCCGCAGCGAAAAGTCCCGGTGGCCGGTTCCCCCTCTTCAGCAATGTCACCGAAGTCTCAGAGGACTGCTTGAATTTGCGTATTGACCGCCCAGCAAATACCACCGCTGACGCCAAATTGCCAGTCATGATCTGATCTACGGCGGAGGGTACGACATCGGACAGATCTACGACGATGTGTACAATCCGACCGCCCTTATCCTAGGCGCTGCAGCCCAAAAGATACCGGTCATCTATGTCGCCATGAAGTGAGCACGATTTGCGAGGTCGATAGCAGTGCCGATGTATAGCTAATGTGAAATATCTAGCTACCGCGTTGGCGTTTTGGGGTTCGCTGCTTCTCCAGCACTGAACGCCTCCAATTCGCTCAACACGGGCCTTGTCGACCAACGGCTGGCCATTGAATGGGTACCGCAAAACATCCATCTGTTCGACGGGGACACGGACAATGTCACATCTTCGGCGAGAGTACGGGCGCCAGGTCCGTCGGATTCCAGATCGTCGCCTACGGTGGCAAGCACCTGGTCTCGTTCAGGAGAGCTATCATGCAGTCCGGTGGTATGACTCCAGGTGAGACGTGGAGCAATGTCACGGAGCAACATACAGCAACATTGACGAAACTTGTCCACTGCACCTCGCCGACGAGCAACTCCACCGCCGAGCTGGTCTTCTCCGCGCTCTGCCATTTGAGACGTTGCTCGAGGCCGCCATTGCGGAAGAGTTCACCGTGGACCCTTCCTTTGGCTTCAGCGTCTTCTCCCCTGTCGACCTTTATTCCAGACGCACCATCGAGGCTGCTGCGACCGGGCCGATTTGCCAGAAACATCGATCTGATCGCCGGCTGGAACGAAGACGACGGGCCGCTCTTCACCAGCACGAGCATCACCACCGTCACCGCCTATCGCAACGTCTGAAGTTGTCCCATCCCCATCTCATGAACAACACGCTCCAGCGGGTCCTGGGCTGTATTTTCGCACTTGAGTGTGCCGACCATTAAGGACGGAGACAACGCGAACGCCACGCTGGTCGGCTGGGATCAAAGCGCTAGCGCGAATAGGGCAGGGCAGTATAGGGTGAGGATTCTCGGTGGGCCTTGGGACGGAATGGCACGCATTGGACCGACAGGCATTTTGGAAAAGGATGTGCAGAGGTACGGCGACGACGTCGCGTAGAGAGGTAAGTTTTGGAATTCGCCTGAGGCACAAGCCGAGTTGCGCAATTGATCCATCTCATCTATAGAAACTGCAACAGGATTTCGACTGTTCGGTGTCCCATTGCGGTAAGCATGTAACGCGAGCTGACCATTGCAAAGTTAAAAGGCTGGTGAAGGACAGGGAGACATCCATAACCACAGCGAATGATCATCCTTGGAGGTCCGGCCTATTGTTGCAGGAAATCGAGCGTCTTCCTATGTCTCGGCTAGAAGTCAGGGTTGGGGATGGAGCACGAAGTGGTTGTCCCTTAGGCCAGCTTTCGACTGTTGCCTCTCCGACGCCGAAGTTTCCATGTCCGCCATCAACGTCGGCCCATCAGTTTAAGGACATTTTGACTCCTTCCCAGTGTCAAATGAGGTCAGTAGCAGCTCAGCGATCGTCCAGAGGCTGTTTATCGATCACATTGCCTCACAATTTGGCCCGAGACTTTTGCTGCTTCTTGCGTTCCTGTTCGACGGCAAAGGTCTGGATTGCCGTCTTGCACTCACTTGCCCTGGCCCTCTCTCGCAGACCTCGTAACTCTACCTCGTTGGCCTCGAGCAATTCGGTTCGGCTCGTTCTCATCATGAGGTTTTTGTTGAATTTGAGTGTCTCTGGCGGCAACTGGGATATCCGGTGCGCCACAGACAGCACGTCTTGCAAGAAGTTCTCTTTCGGCAGGATCTTGGTGATCAGGCCAGCGCTTTCTAGCTCCTGCGCCGTCATTCTTTCACCTCCGAGGATGAGCGCCGACGCCTTCTGGTGGCCCATGATCTTGGCAAACGTGAGACTCGAACAGGCTTCGGCACATAGGCCCCATTGGACGAAAGGGGTGAAGAAGAAAGCGTCGGGGCTGGAGTAGACCAGGTCCGACAATGCCAGGCTACTTGTACCCCAGCCTGGGGCTGGTCCATTGACGGCGGCGACAAGAACCTTGTCAGACAGGATCATGGTTTTGTGCAGCTCTCTGCAATGGTCAGCGGTGTGGGGCCTGGCCGAGTAATGGCACCAGATTGATCATTACCGAAGCGTGTCAATGAATTGGTCCCCCAGGGCTGTACCTGGGCCTTGATTCGATTTGTCCAGCAAGTCTAAGCCTGAAGCGTGATTCAGCGACCGCACAAGAAGTCAGGATGGCAATGGTGCTTGGACGCACCGGCAGTGTAGAATCGGCCTTCGCCTGACTGCACGATCACTCTCACCTGAGGATGACTATCTGCCCACCGCAGCCCCGCCAAAACGTCCTAAGTCTGTCAGATTGTCGATCGTCTGTTGGAAGACCGCTTATACCTTGATGAGAGCCGTGTTGAGCGCATTCCCGGCTTTGGGCCGATTGTACTTGAGCAGCGCGACGCCATTATTCAGGGTCAAAGAGACGTTTTGAAGGCGAGGCGGCGTCGACATCGTGGATAAGTGCTGACCACTTGTCTTAGACGAACGAAGGGTTCATTGTCACCTCAGCTCGGAGACGCATTCATGAAGAAAGGTTCTGCTGAGGTCTGGGTCTTGCCTCGGTTGGAGGGTGAAGTTCCGGTGCTCGGCATGACTCGGCGACCCCATTCCGGTCTTTGGTCTGGTGAACCAGCACCAAATATTACATCCAAGCCATTGATCAGGTAACAATCTGTCTTCTCCAGGAGGTCTGAGTGATGAACCAAGCACCGAGTAGATGGTTGATTGATTCTATCTAAGATGCTGCCTACGACGGCGTTGTAGGAGTGGCGGAGGCCAAGCGCTCATGGAGTGAAGAGCACTGCCTGTGTTCCATAGAATGTGGCGTAGTGCATGCGTTGCTAGCGCGTTAAACGACGCGTGGGCCTCAAACCCGCATTCTGGATGCTCCATTCTGGTCTGACGATGTTCTTCGATGGCGTCTGAAAGTCTTGACATAGCAACTGCGCAGGGTGCAATGACCGGTAGATCTGGCTGGGGCATGGCCACCGCGGCCTATACGGAAACCGTGTACGCATAAGTTGCGAATCCACAATGGAATATAAAGGCTCGACTCCGACGCCTTTGCATTGGATTCTCTCGCTGTGACACTTGCCCATCATTGCACATTGATGTCTCGTGTTGCAGGACAGCCTGACAATTGAGACCACGAATTAAGTCCCCTTCTATCGTCATCTACACCATCCCATTGGTGATCGGCATTGACATTCCGAAGGCCTCCAAGGCGACTTTTTCCCCCACTGTCAATCGGCTCAATACAGCACATGCCTATAACGACCATGGCTCTCCCTGCCGATGTCATCGTCAGCATTGTATTTGGAATCTTCATGGCCATTGTCGCGCTGCTAGCCTTGTGGCAAGTGGCATATTACGCCGCTCGCGATGTTCGAGGTAAGGCTCCATTGACGGTACGATGCTGATGCGGTCTGACATCTTCGAAGACCGAATCCCTCGCCAGCACAGCTTTGAGCTCCAAGCGTGATCTTTTAGAGGAGGCGATTGGGTCATGAAAACCAGGACTAGAGACTCGGTCCATTCAGTGCTGGCGTCAGGCGCACCACCAGAAGGACGGCGACGCGGGTTGGCTAGAACGTTAGTTGGAACGTTAGTTGGAACGTTATCGAGTCAAGGCTGCGCCCATTGTCGCAAACACGTATGCATTTGGCTTCTGGTCAAGATGCAGAACTCCAAGAGCGCCGTCCAAGCCGCATAGGGCATGGGATAATGGAAAACGCAGGACACTTTCATTCATTACGATAAAGAGTATAAACCAGGCATGGCGTTCTGCGACACATGTCAGCATAGAGACATATAATCTCGATGTTTCATCAATTTTCGACCATCCACCCAACTCCCTTCAGTTTCACCAGAATCTGTACACGACTGGACCGATTGACAACCTCTTTTGTACCTTCCGTTCATCTCCAATTATCATTCAACACTCACACATACTCCTTGTTGTTTCCGTCTATGAAGCTGCCTCGGCTGCGCGTGCTCTTGCTTCGGCGTCCTTTGAAAAACCTGCTTTTGCCGGAGCGATATGTCGGCGCCTCTTTTTGCCTCGACCCGCCCAGGAAGAAGAAGATGGTGGCGATGACGAAGCAAGCGAATGCTGCCCATTGAAAGCCAAAGGCGTAACCCCCGATTCGGGCAGGCTGTCCGTTGTTTCGAAAATTGTTGCGCCCCTTCACATAAGCAGCCCTGAGACTCGTCAGCGTTTCCCAAGATGGACTGGCACGGCAAGCAGAGCTCACGTCATGAGAGATGCCTGAATGACCTGGAAGAAGGCGGCGATGGTGGTCAGGAGGCCACTCAAATAACTGGCCAGCCTGGCGCAGAGGGCCAGAAATCCGGTGAAGAGAGCGCAGACGCCAAAGAACAGGGCGATCAACATGAAGGCGAACATGAACCGGGTCATCAAGAAATAGTATGAAGTATTAATGAAATTGTTGGGAACTCCAATCGTGGTGTTGAATTCCCGTCCAGAAGGAGGGTCGAGTGGAAACGCTGGGTGGACATCCGAATAGTGTTGGTTGCCACAAACGGTACGGCCGTTCCGGACACCACAGACGTTCCAATAACTCCATCTTGACAAAGCGGGCGCGCCCGGGATTCTTGAGGTGTCGGCTTCGAGGAAGTACCAGCGATTGACGGGATTGCCATCGACGGCGCCGGCGAGGAGGATGAAGAACATGAACAGCAGCCCGCCGGCGACCAAGATTAGGGAGATTAAAGGGAAGAATGCTCCTGCCAAGGTATCGTTAGCCTGCTCTCGAGCCATTTCAGCGCAGAGAGCCATTTCAGCGCAGAGAGCCATTTCAGCGCAGAGAGCCATACTCAGAGCCATGGTGGACGAGTGAGCTTGGTCTGCTCGAGAACGACGTAGGTGCTGAGCAGAAATGTCGACTGGGATGGGGTGGGACCGAACTCGACGTTCGGGGACGGAATCAAGTGCACAAGAGGAAGAAAAATGCCTCGAGCAGGGAAAGAGCTGTAATAGAGCAGTGTCCTTGGATGAGGTCACATCTGGGTTGGTTTGGCCAACCGACAGCCGGGTCGAGAGAGATGAGTGAGCAGATTCGCAAGCGGAGGGTTGCCACTGGCATTGGTGGTCACTCCAAGAGCTTGGACGCCCACAACTGGGAAAGCCATAACCCACGTCATCTTCAGCTGATCTGCAAGTCACCTTTTTCCCCGGGCCAGGGTTCAGATAAAAAGATCTTTCCCCGAGCGGGTTAGCCCGTACCTTGGCTCAAAGAGCTAGTCTGTTTGTGGTATGGCGTGCCGGATCTGAGGAAACTCAGCCGTGATCACCTGACAGCTGTTCCGAAACTCGACGCGTCCAATGACGTGAATGGGCATCTGATATTGCCCACTCTCCTGCTGTTAAAGTTGGCATGAAGGCTGCCGAGTAGTGATCGTCCTTGGCCGCCGCCGACCACACACTCAACCTTTGCATGGTGTGCTACTCGTGTTAGAGTTTCTACGTCCTGCCATGTCCACGTGGGTCTATCCACCCATTCCGGCAGAAGAGCTGCGCGAGGCTGAGGAAGAGTCTCTAGTATGTTTTACGTGGTAAACCGCCTCCGACCGTTGACCTGACGATGCCATTAGAAGCTCGAGCTGCAATGGCTTCTGAAAAGATTTCAGGATTCGTTCGGCTCCTTGAAGGAAGGCCTCGAGGACTGTGCGGCCTTGTTAGCCCCCAACGAACCTGGATCGACTCTGGTGCTGTCCTCGGTGAGGTCTGAAAGCGTCAAGGGCCTGGTCACAAGAGTCGGCACGAGACTAGTCAAAGGTGTAAGTTCAACGTCCCGAGCCTTCTGTAACTATGATTTCATCCCTCTCTTCCTTTACTAAGGCCTGTCCAGGACATTCATCTTCATTTGACGACTTTGGCTCCAAATACCTCGAGAAGTGCATCAATCTCGAGTCCGTCCACTCACATCTCCTTCACTTCCTCCCCCGGTGCCTCTCAGCTCGTTCTGCCACAGCTGCTGGCCATCAAATCCCTCATCAACGACTCCCTCGACATCATCGACGTGTCACGCTGGGCGGGCCAGTCGACCGATTCATCCTTCATCGCTGGCCAGTTGACACTGTTGCATGAAAACCTTCGAGAAGCCAAAGCATGCATCAAGGGACCCGTCCCTGGTCAAGCCCCGGAGGCCATTCCCGGCGGTGAGTGGTGGACAAACAGTGCGCATGAAGGAGTCTTTCAGCCGGCGCTCCCGGAGTATTTGAGCCTCCATTTCAATATTCAGGACGCCAACCTCGTGCTCACCATCCGCACGCTCGCTCCATTGTCTCCAGGCGGCACACCAAGTACTCCTGTGGAATCGGCATTCTCGTTGTCGGGATTTAATCTTCGCAGCAAACTTCTTGGCCTCGGACCGAGACCTCCTCACCACGATGAGATGGGTGAGGTCTACGAGTGGCGTGGTAAGCAAGACGTCATTGTGCGCGAGAAGGTTCGCGTCGAGACCGGAGATCCGAGCCTGTTGAGTGTTGCGGCAAAGTTGAGTGCTCTCGAGCATGAAGTTGCTCGGTGGCGACTCAACTTGAGAATCATTATGACCGGCAGTGCCGAGGAAGACTAAGGACCTGAAATGGATATGCCACAAACGATCAGAACAGGTTGGACGAATCCATCCCATGCTTTACACATGTTTGTTTCAGTGGCGAAATTCACCCTTAACAATCAAGGTTGCAACCTTCGGACCGTCTCCAATTGTTACCGGCCGCCTTATCGTGTCAACGACATGGGCTCCTGGACACGCGCTCACCGGATGCATGACCGGTCAAGGAGAGAGTCGACCACTGCTGGCATCACGTGACTGATATAGGATTGAAACGTGGCGCGCCTCTTGTTGGTGGAGCGGCCTTTCTGCTACCCAACATGACAATCCCTCCGACGTGTCCAAGCAAGAGAGTGTGAAATGAATGAGCAGGCTCCATCAATCAGCAATGGACCCTAAACAAAGAAAATAATGCGACAGAGCCACGACAATGCGCTACCCGGTGCTGACATCTCCACCAGATCAGCCAGAGAGCAAGCACAAAGAGTTAGCTTGTCATGTGTTCTGGACACTTTGATTCAGCTCTCTCAATGTCACACCCACCCTTGTTTTGGTCCGATCGAGTGCTTAATTAGCCGGTCATCCGGTGGATAGATGAGCAGAGCACACAGTCTTGTCAGCATCGTCATGACACCTTTTGTCTCAGCTCCTTCCAATCATGAGAGTCAATCTGGTTCGGCTCGACATCGACGTCGTTTTACCATCAGTTCAACAGTCAGACCGGCATTGCCTGTCCCGTCTCAGGCCAAGGGCCGTGGGTGTGTTGTGAACAACGCCACCGAAATCTCCAACAGACCATCGACCTCTATCCCGATGCCCTCGTCGAGGCGGTCAAGCATACATATGTTGTTGGGGGACAATCTCAGAAGTCCAAAGCAAACTACCACATCTCACTGTCCTCCGACGAGCTGGAGGGGTCCATTCGGTCCAGTCATAGGCAGGAATATCGAGACCGGCCAGGCATCTCCGAATCAGTCAACTCAAATGACAGACAAGGCATTTACTTCAAGATCGAACATAAGAGGAAGTCACTTGAGCAGTTGTACCACCCGGTCGCCGGCGTCTATCAGCGTCAACCCAACTCCAACAATAAATTCGAGAGCTATATCTTCTAGCCCAAGAAGCGAGCTGTCACAGGACGATCGTTTCACTAGCCCATCAGTGCCCATTAAACGACCAACGTCCTGCATCAGTGTGCAGACCTTTCTGTTGTCAGCTTCTGCCAACCCAACCCACGCCAGACCGACGACAAACAACCCAGTGTGTCTGTCATCTTGCAGCGACCCACGACCAGTGGCAACCTCCATTTTACCTGCACCAGAGCTTGCCTATGCTCAAAAATACTACTACACAGCGTGTCCTCACACCTCCCCACCCCTTTCTCGTCCATTGGACACACAGCCGACACTCGTTCCCTACCACAAAGGTCTACTGGAATATCCTCCAGACTATCTGCGCTCTTACCAGCCATCTTCCTCGGACCGGCCGCCCGTGATCTCAGTACTCGAAGGTCCCTGCCCCAACTGCGACTTCATCGCTCGCCGCCACGTCGAATCCGAAGTTTTGTCTTACTTCTGCGACCGCATCTCGACCCTGAAGGGGCACCTGCACGTCCTCAAAACATGCACAGAATCACCATCAGCCGTCTCCCCAAAATGGCGCCAGCTCCTCGACGACGCCGCCGTCACCGCAGCGCTCAGCATCCTCGAGTCGCAGATCGAGAAGCTAACGACAGACCGTGACCGCCATGTCAAGAGGATCTGGAAAGGTTACACGAAGCGCTGGGGACCAGGTACCATCGGCATTCATCATGGACTTGCTCTTGGGGAGGAAAGAGTTGCTCGTGCTGACACGAGCCAGACCAGCCAGACACCCACAGCCACGTCTACAGCCACGCCTACAGCCACGTCCACAACCCACTCGACTGTCCGGGCCCGTAGCATCGACGGCGTCGTGGAAGAGGGAAGGATGGTGGTGGATTGGATCCGGCCCGACCGAGGCAGCGATAGGGAAAGGGAGTGCGAGAGCGAGAGTGAGGGCAGAAGGGGAAGAGGACAGCCAAAGAGAAATAGGCATGGGTAATCCTATCCTGATCCATGTAGGTGCTGGCTCTCTTGTTCTCCGAAAGACGGTAATCTACGCTTCTCACAACGACTATATCTAATCAAACGTTGAAAGGAAAATCCCATCTTCCGCCTGAACTTGGGCCCCCCATGGCCATTCTTGTCTGCGGCTGCTGCGGTCCTCAAAGGCCGGCCTCTGGACTTCCACTCGTCGGTGCTCATGCTGTCGTGCTTGTATGACATCGACTCTCCTCTCGAACCCAACGCCTCCTCTGGTGCGATTCGCGACACGTCGACATCTCTTAACTCCCTTCCAAACTAGGAGTGCCAGCACAACCTTCCAGGATCCCAGATTCTCGAAGCGAAGCCTCTCCAGTCCCGAAAACTAATACTCGGCCTCTCACAACTTGGCCAGCCCACGCTCGATCCTTTCCCAGCTTCTCGCATCCAACAGCCGATAAGCGCCGGCGTCAATATCAAGCCAATATCTCCGTCCGTTTGCCGCCTCCTTTCCATCAGTATTTGGCTTCCAATCTATACCTTTGACGACCTGTTTTGCGTGCTTGAATGTGTCTCCCACCGCCACCAACTCATTCGTCACGGCAATTAATCGCGGGAACGCGTACGCCGGCACGCCCTTCCTTTTCAAGTTCTCATACAGGCCCTTGATGAATTGCACCTCCACATCCGCCGATGTGACGTCCAGACTGACAGCGGCCACGCCGGCTTGCCCATCATACCCCTTCAGCTGTTTCCCCACCACGACTGCGTCCTGGACGTGGGGAAGATCCGAGATGAACGCTCTGATCTCGCCGGCGCTGACGTTCTCGCCTTTCCATCTGAAAGTGTCGCCTATCCTGTCGACGAAATGCACCCATCCGGACCTCTCCTGCGCCAGCAGATCTCCACTCCGCTGATAAACGTCTCCCTTCTCGAACACATCTCTCAAGATTTTCGCCTCCGTCGCCTTTTTATTTCCGTGGTAGTCGGTGTATGTCGCCATGGTCTTGATCTTGGAAATCGCTTCACCTGGCTCGTCAAGCGATGCGAGCACGCAAAACCCAGTCTTTGGATCTCGATACGGCATCTCGTTATCGTAATCAAATTTGACGATGAACTGATCGGCCTCTAGCCTCCTCTTGAGTACGCCGATGAAAGCAACCTTGCCGGCACCAGATGCGTTTCCGACATGCCGATGATCGAACTTGACCAGACCCTCTGTCGACCGATAGAATTCCCTGACCTCCGGGATGGCGAAGCGTTGTTTGAATGCCATCCAGACATCTTTTTGCATTCCGTTCCCAGCCGCAACCATGCAACGGTGCTGGCGGTCATATTCTCCTGGAGGCGTTGCCAGCAGATACCGGCACAACTCTCCCACATAGAGGATTCTTGTTGCACGGGATTCCGTCACGTCCTTCCAGAAATTACGCGCCGAAAATTTCCGCGCCATGCAGAAGCAGCCCGAATTGCCCACGCTGTAACATAAGCCGATGAAAAAGGTTGTTCCGTGGAACAACGGCATGCAGCTGTACGTGCGGACGGGGAAATACTTCTTTGGGTCTGACGTGTCGGAGGCTGTAGCACAGGAAGTAGCACATATCATGGCGTTCTTGACGCTGCAGGCTTTGGGTTTGCCCGTGGTTCCTGAAGTATAGATCAAGGCTCCCACGTCTGATATGGCACGCGGTGGTGGTATTATTGAATTGGCCTTTGTCGGGTCAGGAAGCGGGCATTCGACGATATTGGCGGGCATAGGCGACGTGGGCAATGTCCGGAAAGACCCTAGATTCAGAGAGACCGTCTGAAGGGCGCCATCCAAAGACTGAGCCGCTGTTGCCGCGAAAGGGGCCAGATCGGGAGTGCTGATGATCAACTTTGCTTGTGGTAGTTTGACACAATGGATCAACGTATCGTCTGGCGAGGATATATCAGCATCTGTCTCTTCAAAGTGGTCGCGAGGAGCAAGAGCTCTGATCCGCATACCTCTGAGAGCCGAATTGATCAAAGCCGGCACAGCCCCCAGCTTCGACAATGCGTATATAGTGAAGACCATTTCGGGTGAATTGGTCATGAACACGGCCACGAAATCGTTATCAGCAACACCGAGTTGTCGCAGACCCAATGCGAGAGCGTCGACATCTGTACCACAGTCAGTTCGAGAAGTAAAGAGCCCAATATTTCACCGAACCAGCTTTTAGGGCCCGATAGTTCCACGACCTTCCCTCGAACCACAAGGCATCTGCATTTGGATCTGCAAGCTCGACGAGGTGATACAGGTTGACTCGGTCCCCCAGGCTCTGGACATAGCGAGAGAATCGTTTTGCAAAATCCTTTTCGTCGCGCAGAGTTCTGATATCTCTGGACACGCCGAGCGTCGAGTCAAGCAAATACGCGGTCGTGGCAGCGGCTGCGGCAGATGCTGCAATTGTTGTCATGGCTGACTGGACGTCGGGCTCGAGTCGAATGACCTAGCGACCCTCGAAAAAGAGTGTTCAGGAAGGACTGGGATGGAGGGGAGAGTGAGCCAACGATACCATCAGCACTTGCTGCACAGACTATGTACCATCCATCTCCTCCGTAATGTGCTACAAATAGGGGACAATCTTGGATGCTCATCCGCAAGGTGGGGGCGCTCTCCACGTTAACTAACCCAACCCCAGGCTCCTGAGACACTTTGGCGGGGGTAATGCCAACGACTTACGTCCGTACCTCGTCGGTTCGGAGAATGAAGCTCATCGGTTCGGTCTCCGGCAGATCTGGCGGTATAAGACATCGCATGACGGAAGATCCCCCGGCAAAAAGAAAGGGCTGGTTTCCATGAATATTCGGATGCGATCTCAGGACATACTGCATAACCCGGCCATCGTCGGGGTTATGTGGGGGGCGGGGCCGGATGAAGAGCTTTGGTCACTCCGTGCTCCGATTGGTCACATGGATTGGAGGATAGCAGCCTCGTGGCAACGGCAGTTGAAGTCGGGATGCAGGGAGCGCGGGCCAAGGATAGAGTTTCTCAATACCGAGGCAGTTGTGGTTAGTGGTGCAGAACCCTGAGAATTAAAAAAAGTCTCCGCGGTGTTTTGCCTTCTCTGAGCTCGACTCGCGGATGTCCAGGGCTCTACGATCGACTTGAAAGACGAGAGATGAGTGCACAAAGTAGACTCGAGGCCGTGGCTGGCCACATCAACGGTTCGGCAGCGTCCAGCCCATCCCCGAGCCTGGCAAAGATTTTGGAGAAAAATCCAGATGATATCGTCCGTCTTCCTACTCATATTCATGCAATAAACGGCCGTGGCTAACACTCTTCAAGGTCATAACCTGTGCTGTTCGGACGGCCCTTACCAAGGCCCGGAAGGGTGGCTTCAAGGACACTCAGACCGACGAACTTCTCATCCATGTGCTGAAGGTGGCGTACCCTGATGACGAGAACCTGATCCTCTTGTTTGACAGGTCCAGGCCATCAAGTCCAAATCCAACATTGATCCGAATGCGGTCGAAGACGTCTGTGTCGGCAATGTCCTCCAACCAGGCCCTGGATATACCGCTCGTTCTGCTGTCCTGGCCGCCGGCTTTCCCATCACCACCGCTGCATCAATTGCTAATCGGTTCTGCTCTTCTGGCCTTTTGTCCATCCAGTCGATCGCCGGCGCCATCGCGATCGGGACAATTGAGGTGGGCATTGCAGTGGGATGTGAAAGCATGAGCACGAATGCCGATCAGCCTCCCAAAATGAGCGATATGGTGATGGACCACCCGATCGCTAAAGACAACGTCATGCCCATGGGATGGACTTCGGAGAACGTCGCTCGCGACTTTGGAGTCACCAGAGAAATGCAGGACAAGTTCGCTGAGTTGTCGCACCACCGGGCCGAAGAGGCCCAGAAGCAGGGCTGGTCCGCCGACGAGATCGTCCCCATAACCACGCATTGGAAGGACCCCAAGACGGGAGAGATCAAACAAACGCTGGTTGACAAAGACGATGGAATCCGGGTTGGAACTACTTACGAGGCTTTGTCCAAGGTTCGCCCGGCCTTTCCCCAATGGAAGCCTTCCACAACAACCGGTGGGAATGCATCGCAAATCACCGACGGGGCGGCCGCCGTGCTTTTGATGAAGCGCTCCACTGCTGAAAAGCTGGGGCAGAAGATCATTGGGAAGTTTGTGAAGTCGACCGTGGTGGGATTGGAGCCGCGGATAATGGGCATTGGCCCATCGTTGGCGATTCCCAAGATCCTCGCGCAAACAGGTCTGAGCAAGGACGAGATTGACCTGTTTGAAATTAACGAAGCCTTTGCTTCCATGGTATGTCCCTGCTTTGAGGACCCTCGACGGCCGCTCTAACATCCGCAACCCCTAGTATGTGTATTGCGTCAATAAGCTGGATTTGGACCTTTCGAAAGTCAATGTCCGTGGCGGTGCCATGTAAGTTCTCTTCCCATGAACAATTCTCTCATTCACACTTTGTTCCAGTGCAATCGGCCACCCTCTTGGCTGTACGGGCACTCGCCAGGTTGTCACGGCGCTATCGGAGCTGCGGAGGCGGAAAGCAAAGGTCGCTCTAACTTCTATGTGTGTCGGAACTGTAAGTCGTCCGTTCCTGCTGAGGTAGTTATTTTGTTGACATCTGGAAGGGCATGGGCATGGCGGGTATTTTTGTGAATGAAGCTTGATACCGTACTCAGGACAGAAACATTGACAGAGTGGGAGACATCATGTCGTTCAATCTGACGTCGAGAAAGAATGTATATTGTTCCGGTCCCCGACAAGGCGTTTCTCCCGTGCCTCAGATGTGCAGTATGACGATGAGATGTAGATGGTCGACGGGGGAAGCATGAGGCCATCTCATGACAAAACGGGCAATTATACAAGTGTGGCGCCAGCTGTAAAGTCGGTGATTTGAAGAAACATGGCCAATGAATGACAGGTCGAGAGGAGATCAATTTTGTTTATGAGACGGACTTGACAATGCTGTTGTAGCGCGCGAGGAGTGGCAGCACAGAGTTGCCTTGCATTCTGACAAAAGAGAGCTACCTTTTGCGTCGGAACAGACATGATACGGTAGTAAATGCGGTCATATGAGCTAAGCTTGCTCGGCCGGTGAAACCAGTCCGATCAAGATCAATCACTGTGGTGCCTCCATCTCTTGCTCCGCAACGCCGATCGTCGCAAAGTACTAATACATGGTCAGTCATTATCGTTCTTCGACCAAGAAGCAATAATTCCGTGCTCACCGCCATCGCCTTCCTGTTCGCTTCTGGGCTCATTGGTTTCCCAGCCTCACTCAGAGTCGCCAGCAACTTGAAATAGTTGATGTAAAACGCCGGGGTGTAGGTGTTGAAGAACTTGGCTTCTTCGTCAAATGGGTTGGAGAAGGTATGTGGTGCACGAGTGGGCACGGTAACATAGTCACCTTGAGCGGCATCGACGATCGTGCCACTCAAGGCATGGAAGCGAAGCTTTCCCTGGGTGACGAGGAATGTTTCATCATGCTGTCACAATAAGCGTACGTATTGGTGGATAGACTCAGCCGTGGTGCAAGCCATCATGGGCATCAACCCGAAGATCTTTGCAGCGAAGGTGGGTGACTTCGGATAGGCTTATACTCACCATCTCATGCCAGTGCGGTGGAGGTCTTGGCTCCATGTCAACAGCTTCATGGACTTCCGCGACCGAATAACTTACCCAGAAGTATGTGGCGGAACCGTAAATTCGGCACATCCAATGCGGTTGTCTTTGGCAGACGTAAGCACGCATCTGACGGACCAGACTTTTGTCAATGCCCACCGGTCCTGGATCCGTCCTCCAAGATTCTGATGGTGATGGTCCCCAGCTTGAAGGTTTCTCCTTCCTTGCCCGGCACAAAATTGATGGGAACTCGGGGCGTTTCCATGCTGCTTGTTGTTCTCTCTTTGGGTGAATGTCCGTAATGTCAGCACGTCCACGCAGCTCAAGGAGCTAGGAGGGGGAGTGTGGGTATAAATAGGCCCCGGGTAAGCATTTGAACGCCACGTTCATTTCGCGGGGGATAGTCCGTCAGTCGGACCAGCGCTGATGATGCCCAGTCTAGAACAGTACGGGATCGGAAGAACATTCCTCCATCGCAGATCTTTTCTCAAGGTCCTACTGACTAGACACTCACAAAGATAGCGGAATAAGCAGAAAGCATCTGTATGCAAGAAAATAACTAGAATCTTTCACCGTTGTCGCTCATTTCTTGACATTAGATCTGTACCAATGCCATCCCCTTTCGATGCCGGCTGATCTCGCTGGCCAGAAAGTACAGTCTCCAAGTCCGGCTAATCGGCTAGACTTTGCCAATGTACTGATCGAAAATGGCTTTCATCTCAGTGGCGCTCTTCTTGGGATATCTCTTCTGGCCGTTGGCGTAGTCCACGAACGTAACGCCAAACCTCGTCTCATACCCTTCAGCCCATTCAAAGTTACTGTGACACGATCAGCTTGGTTTTGGGCCTTCAGACGTGTCACATACTCCATGAGACTCCAAGCCATGTAGCCTCTGCAATCCACACCGTCCTCGGCCACAGCCTCGGCCATGGCCTTGATGTAACTTCTGAAGTACTCGACTCTGAATTCGTCATTCAAGATCTCGTCTTGTGTCAAGTCGTTCTCGCCCTTGACGCTGGTGCCGTTCTCAGTGACGTAGAACTTTGGATGTCCATATCGGTCACTCAGCCATTTCATCAGTTTGCGGAACCCAGGAGCATGCGGCCGAAGCCAGAAGCTCTGGGTCTCGGGTCCTATACTGTTTCCATACTTATCCTCGGAAAGCAACTCGAGGTTGCCGGTGACATCCTCGGGCTTGGCTGGACTCGAATAATGCTTGATGTAGTTGGCACAGTAATGGTTCATGCCGTAGAAGTCATTGGATCCTTTCAACAATGTTTGTTCTTGGTCAGTAAATGTCGGAAGACGAGGCCCCAGCTGTTTCACCATCGACTCTGGGTAATGGCCGAAGTAGATTGGATCGGCAAACCAGGAGATGGCAAACTCGAGCTTTCTCGTGCATGCCGCAATGTCCTCTGCGGCCGACGGATCCCATGGCTCCGCCCAGTCGCCTATTCAACGTCAGAGACAGAGACAGGAGATCAGCCTGGGACCGACCATTCAGAGTAATCCCTATTTCACCGCCCTGCGTTCGCTTGAACTCGTCTCGATATACCTTGACGGCATTGGCATGTGCCAGGAGGATGCTGTGGCCCACAATCCAGGGCTCCGTACTGCTGTCACCGACCCGGCTCCTGGTTCTGTCACTCGTATGGCCCGGAGCAAATACACCGAGGTTGTAGCCGAGGACCGAACTACAGAACGGCTCGTTGAAGGTGATCCAGTGCTTGACTTTGGAGCCAAGGGCCTGGAACATGATTCTCGCGTAATGTGTATAGTCGGCAACAAACTCGTTCTTGTTGAGGAAGCCACCATATCGCTTCTCAAGCCGATCAGGCAGATCCCAGTGGAACAGCGTCACAAATGGTACAACGCCCGCGGCCACCAGGTCGTCCACGAAGTTGACGTAGTGGTCAATGCCTTTTTGATTGACCGGGTCACTTCGGCCGCCCCATGGGATGATGCGGGACCACGAGATGGAAAATCGATATACCTTTGCGCCCAGGTTCTTGAGAAGTTCTATGTCTTCGGCAGTGCGGTGATAGGAGTCGCAGGCCACATCGCCGGAACTACCATCAGCAATTTTGCCTGGAGTCCTGCAGAAAGTGTCCCATATCGACGGGCCGCGTCCATCTTCAGTCGGTGCCCCTTCAATCTGGTACCTACGAGACAGTCAACTGGATCAGCGTTGCAAAGCGTGGAATGAACTCACGCAGCCGTGGCGAAACCCCAAAGGAAATCGGCTGGCAAGCCAGCTTTGGCCACCATATCCTTCACCATGGTATATTCGGGACCGGACGAATGTTAGAGCTCGAGCCCAGGCGAGAAACAATGCGGGATGTTATAAACGGAATGCGCAGCGACCTACTGCAGGGTGGTGACTGGATCTTTCTTACACTCGGGAGTGGTGAAGTCTTCTGCAATATGAGAAACCACCGAGACGCTATAACTAGTTTCTCCACGGTCGTATCCCAGTCTGCATAGCTGTTTCCGGGTAGCATGTTGAATTTGGACCTGCATCCCGTGCCCGGTTTGGTCACGGACCAGAGTGTGCCGAAACTGAGCCTTTGAACCTTGCCGGTCGAGTATTTGAGATTTGCCGACATTTAGCCACACAGGCCGCCGTGGCAAACAGAGACCCCATATTGGCCTCTGGGCTCTTTCACGGTGTCAGTTGCAGCTTTGACCGTGTTCAATTAGCAACAGAGGTCAAGACGGTACACCTTATCGGTGAAAAAGCCCATCAATACATGCTAGACAGATTCCGGAAGAGATGACTCTGGGACTGACTCCCCTTGCACTTTAAAGCCTCTACGAGCTCCTCACCAATGAATCACGTAAACTGCGCCGTGACCAGGCACAAGCAACGACAACTCCTTCAGAGGCGGTGACCATCGCACTCAAACCACATCTATTCCTTTGGCTCTTCTTGCCCCGCCTCTTGCATTCTCCAGGTAATGAAGGCGGCTCCCAGGGCGGCAACACCACCAATCCGCAGTGTCCAGCCCACGCTGGTATCTCCCGGTACATTGCGAGGCTTTTGAAGGGCCTTGAAGACTGCACTGCTGATGAGGGTGGCCAAGATTTGCGGGCTGCTGATGGCCACATTGTGGAGTCCCAGGATGACGCCGGCCTGGTCCTCCTCTTCTCGCTCCTCCTCTTCCAAGGCGGTCCACAGGGCTCCATTCTGCAAGGTCTCTCGCAGCTTTCGGCGACGGCGCTCGTCGCGTTGCGCAATCTCTGCCGAGATCAGCGCGAACGGCGCCCACAGTGTCAGGGACCATGATATCCCGACCAACGCCGTCATGATGGTCGCTGCCAAGGGTGTCGAAATGAAGAAAGTGCTGAACATGCAAGCAGAGAACAAAAGCTGGGACAGCAGCCAGGCGCGACGAAGCGTCAAGCCAGGGATTTGGACATGCGACAAGCAGCGTTTCATGAAATTAGGTGCCGGAGACGATCGGGAATCGCTGATATATGACTCTGGGAGGAGGAGGGAGCTGGAGAGACTCGTGTGTGATCTGGTGTGTGTGAGCTCGCTGTAGGAAGCACTTCGACGTCGAACACCGATTGGAGAAGTCGGCGTGATCGGGCGGCCAATGTCGTCGGGAGTATCGGTCACTGGTGGTGTGTAGGTCGGGACGACAAAAAATGGGAGGACGATATTGGCGGCAAAGGATGTAATGGCGTAGACGAGCAGGGCCAAGGTGCCAACACGAGTGGCCTTGTCCCAAAGCTGGTCCACCTCTTCATCGGAAAGGCCAGGCTTGAGGTAAGGATTGACATAGAGCTGACCGATATAGGTGGTGATGTAGAACAAGAATGGGAACCACCCGATCCAGTGAAAGAACTGGATCTCGCAGACTTTGCGGATTTGTGGAGGCAGTCGCTTGATGGACACAAAGACCTGCTTGAAGAAGGCGAGGAATCCATTCAAATGGTCGTCCACCCGCGACGGCGGTTCCAGCTGCGGATTGCGTTCCTTGATGGTGAGCACGCTAATCAGAACCGTCGAGCTGAGCGCGATCGACGCAATGCAGACGAGCACCTTGAATTGTGTGTTGCCAAAGAAGTGGAAATAGCGAGGCAGGTTCAAGTACCCAAAAACATAGCCGAGAACATTTCCGATCCCAGTCATCCGAGAGGCCCACGCATTGGCAGATTCCTGCTGATGCGCGGGGGCATTGTCGACAATGAATGCTCGGATTGCGGCCTGGACTAGTTGCGGTCAGCTGCCGACGTCGAAACAGGCCCGGATCCATCTCCTTACCAGTGTTGATCGCGAAATCGAGGCACCACATCATGACCGTGGCCAGGACAATCGTCGCTACTTTGTAGCCACCGTCGTATGGAGCCTGGGTATCGATGCCTCCGAAGACGCGAACGATGTCGCGGGCATATGCGAGGATGAACGAAGACCCTACCGTGCCGAGGCTGCCCGCGATCATGAATGGCTTCCGCTTGCCCCAAGAGACGCGACATCGATCGCTGAGGATGCCAATGTACGGCTGCACCAGGGCACCGGTTAACGGGCCGGCAAGCCAGACGAACGCGAGGAGAGCCTTGCTCATCCCGAGTGACAGCAGATAGGGAGAGCCATTCGAAAGCTCGACAGACCAGACGATCTGGAGGCCGCCAATAGACAAGGTCAGAAGGAGGAGATACCAAGAACTTTTCGACTCCATGATCGAGTCCTCCCAGCCCAGTTCCTCCGAAAGAGGTCTCTCGGCGACGTCGCCATTCTGCGCTGTATTCTCGGCTCTAATGAGCGGGGACTGCTCGTTGATTTCCACGGACTGATCTCTACGGGTCATGAAGATGCTGCGATCCAGCGCACTGATTCGGATTCAGAACAGACCTGTCACGCCTAGACCAGGTGAAGTCGACAGTATCCAAGCCTTGTCAAAACGTACTGCAGCGGTCGTTGTGGTTACGTCGCCGGGTCTGAATGTCGCATCGTCTGACAGAGAGCCCGATGGAACGGGCGAAAGAGCGTAAAGAGATGTCGGAGCTGTTCCGTGAGTTAAAAGAGGCCGAGATGATATGCGTCTGGTAGAGACGTGTGAGCATGAACTGTGAGCGACCAGAAGATTTACTGTTCATGCTCACGGGAACAGGTTCCAACTATGCGGCAAAGCTGCCAAGCCTTTGTCGGCTGACCTCGACTTTGGGCAAGTCCGGAGTCGCAGACGGTTGAACTGCTCAGCTGCTTGCTCCTCTTCCTTTCCTTCAGAGCAACAACTCCAGCCGGCCAGGCTCTGTCGCCAGGCTATATCACGGCGCCGTGCAGTTCAATCCGACTAGTCAGGTTTCAAATCCACATTACTGAAAGCAGACCTTCGCTTATCACACGGCTTCCCCTCACCTCTCTGCTCCTACAACATGAAGCCCGTCGTGTCTGCTCTCAATGCGTGGAGCTGGTCAGATATCCGGCCATCGTGGCAAAGTCTGCAGCTGACGCAATCCACAGCACCATCATTTCATGCTTTGCCGTCGTCATACTGAGCATCATCGGCAGCCTCTTCCTGGTATGATCGCGACTGTGACATGACTGCTGCATACGGCAGCATGCGTACAAGTGCTTACTTGACCTATGCAGAGAAATCACCACTCGATGATGGGCCTGGAAGAAGATCCCGAAGACGGCCCTGCCGTTGCCGTCTCGGTCTTCATTGCCGTGGCGATCTACGGTGTACGTCGCTGTCCCTCATGTCTGTCTTCAACTCTGACGTTACTCAGGCCTTTTTGGTCTTCTGCGGTTTCCAAGCATACCTCCATGTGCGAGCGAGCCGGAAAGGGGCAATTTCATTATGATGACGCAGGGAGAGGGGCCACCAGAATGCACAGGGATACCCTTATACCGGGAGTTTATGTTTGGCGTTCATTCTGGCTCATTTTGGCATATGAGAAATACAATTGGGACAGTAGAAGGTGGGGGGCGGAAGGTTCTGAGGTCAATACCGGCTCCTGACATTCTTCTCCGAAACTGTACATTGCCGCCAAGGGCCAGAAGGTATCATACGACCGAGTGCACAATAGCCTTCAGAAGGTATTCAATCATAGCCATGCCAAGTGTATAATAGCCTCCAGAAGGTATTCGTCACCATGCCAAGTGCACAACAGCCTCCAGCAGACCGTGGGTTATATCAGATCGCGGGCCACAAACTGAGCGTGTAAGGACTTTCCTAACAGAGCAGGACTCCTCTCCACCACGACACCAGCTGCCTCCAAGGCGGCAATCTTGGACTCGGCGCCGCCCTTTCCTCCACTGATAATGGCGCCAGCATGGCCCATGCGGCGACCAGGCGGCGCGCTGAGACCAGCGATAAAGCTCACTGCTGGTTTGTTCTTCTTGTTCTCGGTCTTGAGGAACTCTGCAGCATCCTCCTCGGCACTGCCCCCGATCTCGCCAATCAAGATGATCCCCTCTGTCTCGTCATCAGCCAAGAATACTTTGAGGCAGTCGATGAAATTCGTTCCGCTGAATGGATCGCCGCCAATGCCCACGACGAGGGATTGACCTAGCCCGGCTTGCGTGGTCTGGTTGACGGCTTCGTAGGTGAGAGTACCCGATCGAGAGACGATGCCGACTCGGCCGCGCTTGTGGATAAACCCAGGCATGATACCGATCTTGCATTGCCCGGGAGCAATGATACCAGGACAATTGGGCCCCACCAGTCGAGTCTTGCTTTGCGTCTTGAGCATATTTGTCACGCGAACCATGTCGTGCTGAGGAATGCCTTCGGTGATGCAGACCACCAGGGGAATCTCTGCGGCCACAGCTTCTTCGATCCCCGCGGCAGCGAATGGCGGACTGGGGACCGTCAGTGTCACAAGCACTTCCTAGGAGAAAGGATCGCGTACGGAACGAAGATGGCCGAGGCCGTTGCTCCTGTCTCCTTCACAGCCTCGCTCACATTCTTGAAGACGGGTCTATCGAGGTGAATAGAGCCAGCTTTCTTGGGGTTCGTGCCTCCAACGACATTGGTTCCTATTCTCAATGAGGAGCTGAGTCAAGACGAGGGCACCGAGCAGAAACTTGCCATATTCGATCGCTTGTTGCGCATGAAACGTTCCTTGGTGTCCGGTGAATCCTTGGTAGATGACCCTGGTGTCGTTATGAATGCGAAGATTATTGATTGTCGAGCTATACGGCGTCGTCGCGGTGGCATAGGTCCTCCGCTGAGCCTGTCGCACAGCGGACGCGACGCAAGTCTTGACAGCCTGCATGGCTATAAGCCTTGACCGTCCAGCCGATGGTCCAGCTACGGGGTCGAGCTGGGAGACGAAAGAGCAGATGCAGCAGCGTGACGCTCAGCTGAATACGTTATCTTCGAGCTCAAGAGCGCAGGAGATGTCCTGAAGCATGGGGTTGGATTGGCGACACCCTCTGCCAAGCGCGCCCTCCCCGGGCCGGGAACCCGACCAATTTAAAATTTGTGCTGCACTCACCATATTGTCTTTGGCATACCGTCGTCTCCAGGGTTGGACGGGATCTGATGTGTTTCGGTCCAACCCCAGATGCTTTTCAAGAATTGCCTGTCCGGTCGGTAACATCCAGCCAAGATGGCGACGATGGCCGTGCAATCAAGGTTGAAGGTAAAGGAAAAACTCGCGCCCGAAAGTGAGCGGTATATGAGAGCATGCGCAGACATTGCGAACGCTCTCATACAGGAATACGAAGCTCACCACGATGACTCCAAGCCCAAGAAAGATGTGAATCTGAACAGTCTTCGCGGCCAGATGGCCAAAAAATATCGCTTGAGCAGTCAGCCTCCATTGACTGCCATCATCAGCGCCGTTCCCGAGGCCTACAAAAAGTACATCCTTCCGAAACTCATCGCAAAGCCGATCCGAACTGCGTCAGGCATTGCGGTAGTTGCCGTCATGGCCCGTCCACACCGGTGTCCTGTGAGATGTGATTTGTCCCTGTCAAGAGGATCAGAAGCTGACGGTCGCCCAGCACATTGCCTATACCGGGAATATTTGTGTCTATTGTCCCGGTGGCCCCGACTCGGATTTTGAATACTCTACGCAGTCGTACACCGGTTACGAACCGACATCTATGCGCGCGATCCGGGCGCGTTATGACCCCTTCGAACAAGCGCGAGGCCGGGTCGATCAGATCAAGTCGCTGGGTCACAGTGTGGACAAGGTGGAGTATATCGTGATGGGGGGAACGTTCATGTCGCTGCCGCAAGATTATCGAGACAACTTTATCGCACAGCTACACAACGCTTTGTCAGGTTATCAGACCGAGAATGTCGACGAGGCTGTCGCGGCCGGAGAGATGTCGAGTATCAAATGTGTCGGCATCACCATCGAGACCCGCCCCGATTACTGCTTAGACACCCATCTCTCCGCCATGCTGAGGTATGGATGCACACGACTCGAAATTGGGGTACAGTCCCTGTATGAAGACGTTGCTCGAGACACCAACAGAGGCCACACGGTCGCCGCCGTCGCAGAGACGTTCAAGCTTGCCAAAGACGCCGGCTTCAAGGTGGTCTCGCACATGATGCCAGACCTGCCCAACGTCGGGATGGAGCGTGACCTGGACCAGTTCCGGGAGTACTTTGAGAACCCCGCATTCCGAACAGACGGGTTGAAGATCTACCCAACTCTGGTCATTCGCGGTACGGGCCTCTATGAGTTGTGGCGGACCGGTCGCTATAAGAATTACACGCCGAACGCGCTCATTGACCTGGTGGCAAGAATCTTGGCCCTGGTGCCGCCGTGGACCAGAATCTATCGCGTCCAGCGAGATATTCCGATGCCACTGGTGACGTCTGGAGTGGAAAATGGCAACTTGCGAGAACTCGCCCTGTCGAGAATGAAGGACTTTGGCACGACATGCCGAGACGTCAGGACTCGAGAAGTTGGTGTCAACGAAGTCAAGAATAAGATTCGCCCGTCTCAGGTCGAACTCGTCCGGAGAGACTACGCGGCTAATGGCGGATGGGAAACATTCCTCGCCTACGAGGATCCGAAGCAAGACATCCTCATTGCCCTGCTCAGGCTCCGCAAGTGCAGCACCACACACACCTTCCGACCAGAATTGACAGAGCAGCAAACCAGCCTGGTAAGGGAACTCCACGTGTATGGTTTGGCGGTCCCGATTCATGGACGGGAAAAGAGCAAGTTTCAACATCAAGGTTATGGCACCCTTTTGATGAAAGAAGCCGAGCGAATCGCCAGGGATGAACACGGCAGCCAGAAACTGAGCGTCATTAGCGGTGTTGGGGTCAGAAGTTACTACCAGCGACTGGGCTATTCCCTTGACGGACCATACATGAGCAAAATGCTCAGTTTCGACGATGACAGTGACGACGAGTGAGTGAGCAGCTTTGCTGCTGCCAGACTGTGTCCTTGGTTTGTCTGAACCGGGAGCCTTCATCCTTGCACAATCCAGACGAAAGCTGGGGGGCGGGGCCGGCAATCCTTCAGCTGCCATGGGGAAAGGCGCAAGCAATCGAATTCCGGCTCAAGAATCTTGTCTTGACTCGTCGTCACGGCAGTCTTACTTCATGAGACTGGCACTAACAGTTCTTATGGCTCAGCCCGGCCGTTGTCCCTGAAGTGGTTGTCACTGAAGGCTACAATTACTCTTATACAATCGGAGGCTGATTCTGCGCCGCAGAGAGAACGGAACTCTGCACATGCTGATTAAAGTTCTAAAAATGGACTCCAACAACAGCGGTTTGTGTGGCATTGATGTTCCTTCAACTTGCTCACCGGCGCACCTACGACCTGACAATCGAATATGGCGATTCTGCCTGGCGACTGCTTTAGGCATGATCAAGAGAGGCCTCATGTTTGGGCTGTGCGGAAGTGGTGAGCTTCCTTTGCCTTGAAGAGGAAAGGCGATAGTCCAGGTTCAGTCAGGCAATCGCCGTCCCACCACAGTCTTGGTTCGAGAGGATGGCCCAGCAGGAGTTACCACCCGCCAGGTGGGCCACAGCAATCTAGCCGAACCCACGAGCCTACATTGCGCGCTGAGTGTTGAGCGGATGTCGCCGACCATTGTCAACAGATCGCCACAACGAACCTCTTGGAGCATCAACTTGGCTTAGGTCATCAGAACTGAAGAGATCTTCGTCATTAGATGGAAGAACCACCTCAGTCTTCCTTTTGACTGACGCGTTCTTGTGGCGAATGAGGCGAAGGCGGATCCGGTCAAGTCGACATAGACCTCGAGTTGATGTCATCTGTTCACCTGAACATGCTGGAGTGATGTGTCGTGCTTTGAGGACACCTCAGACATCTCAAATCCTCCTAGTGGACTCGCGTCTATGGGCCACTGCTTGCAATCATATGCTTGTTTGTGCTCGAGCCAAGCAATCCATTATTCCACGTCGTGAGCACCTAAGATGTGTCACTAAATTAATGTAGTCATGTGCTATACTGGCTTTGAGAGCTAGGATTCCTTTAATCTTTCTGCTCTGTTCATGTCGCCCCCTCCCAGACCAGGTAATCCTGCTGTGATTGAGGCCATCGTGATTCGCTCAAGAGTAGGCATCCATCAACCACATTTTCCTTCAATTCTCACCTACGGCTCAAATAGTCGGCCCGGTACAGTCCTTACAGAAGGCGCCATTCATTCCCCTTCTCCAGCGGAATCCCTCATCGCCAGCTCGGACTACACGTCCAATCTTTACGTTAAACCAGGACAACATGAATGTTGACGGTCTTCAACGACCAGTCTTTCCAGGCCTCCAATGATCCGTAGCTGAGGCATGCTTTTGGTCCGCACGGCCCTTTGCGATCGGCGCGTCTTCATATGAGCTCTCAAGTTAATGTTTTCTCATCCAATTTTCCACCTTTGCGCCTGCGAACAGCAGAACAGCTTTATCACTGGAAATGAGCAGGACAGGGGGCCAAAGGGAAAGCAACAGAACGACCGAGAAAGAACATCTTTGGAGTTTAAATCTTTTACACTGGCCGGAAAATCAACATTGTTCCAGCGGACTTCTTTCTTGCCTCTGTTGTCTACCGACTCTTCTTTAAATCAATCCCCTTCCGCTCTCAGGACATTTTCTTCCTCCATCTATCATATATTCACAGTCAATTTATTCTCTCTCTTGCTCCTGTTGGTTAAATAGCACCAGCGTTCTTCAAAAGCCCGTCCAACTCGCCTCTGCGCGCCTGCAAGTCAGAGTTCCCACCAATGTGCTTCTGGGCGATGAAGATATTGGGCACGCTGCGCTGGCCTGTGATCTCCTCGAGGGCGTCTTGGATCGCGGCACCGTCGTCTATAGAGTAGCAAGGACGTTAGCGCATGAGCCCGAGAAGGAGGGGAAAGAAACAGGAACTGTGGCGTGGGCCTAACATACCGATTTCATCGAGTTCCAGCAAAAAGAACTTTGCGTGCTTCTCGTTGAGCAGGGACTTGCTGGCGCGACAGTATGGGCAGTAGCTCTTGCTGAAGACCACGACGCTATTCTCGTCGATGATCTTCTGCGCCTTTTGCTTCGCAGCTGACATGGCGGCGGGGGATGTGCTGGGCGGAGAGCTAAAAAAGGAGCGGGTGAAGCTGCGCAGAGGGTTGAACAGTGAAGCTATGGTTGCGGGTGTCCCAGGAGGGACAGAACTGGATACTCTGGTGGTGATGAGGGTGGTGGGTCGTAAGATAAAGAGAGAGGAAGAACGAGAGCGGCCGGGCTCTGGTGGTTGATATAGAGAAGGTGAAATTGACCGCGGACGACGAGTGACAAATAGAAAGCCGCGGGGAGCCAGGGCTGGTGCAGGAATAGCAAAGGTTCCTAAGCGGCGGCAGGGCAAAATAATGGCCGAGTGGTGGGTGGTGATGATATGGTAATGATGATGATGTGATCCGCACCAAATTAAAGATCTAGAACGTCACAGGTTGTCGGCTAAACCCCGCTCAATACCAAGCATGGCACCTTCATTGGCCAATTGAGCAGAATGACACCCAGGTCCAATCAGTCGTCCTTACAAGCTGCAGAGAACAATCACCCAAAGATTCCTGACTCTGAACTAGCCCGGTTGACAATACAAAGTCGCGAGCTGGCAAGGAGAGACATATATATGTCCTTCTCTGACGAATATACACCTCTAATGGCGAGATAGGTCCGCTTGCACCTCACCATATACATATTTTGTGCCAGACTGTGCCGTGACAGTTTACGAAAATTCGGCCTTGGGAGTTTACTCCACCTGATACCAGAGGACAGACCACGGCCTCAGGAGGAAAGGTTCCTGCATTGTGTTGACCTGTGGTCTACCGTTCGGTGCTGTCCTCCATATGGAACTCGATGCGCACTCTGATCTTCTTACTGTTGCCTTCTCTCCATCGGTCAAGCCTACACCAGAACGGCCGGAGCCAGCACGACCAGGAACCTTTCTTCTCACCCCCATCAAACATGCCTCTTCCTTCTCATAACCTATTCGCGTGACAGAGAAGGACGCCATGACAATCCGCGTTGCTGCTACTGCTGTTTGAATATCCCCTGGGCAGCGGCCATCCTGACTTCCCTCATTCTCCTCGCCCTCCGCTCGTCATCCAATCGACTGAAGATAAAGAGAAAATGAAGCAACGGTCAAAAAGAACTCATTGTGTGCATCCTGGCTCACTTTCCGCCAAGCCTGAACGACCGTTTCGCCCGCTAAGAGTGCTGTCAAGAAGAGGGAAAGAGATGGATGTGAAACTGGCAAACAAACACAAGAAAATAAATGTGATCGCGTACAGAGGATTTGCTGGAAAAGACCACCCCTTCATTCTCAACTCCTTCCTTTACATCACAACACAGCACCCCAGACATCCCTTGTTCTTGTGCTTTTCTTTTTCATCCATCTCCGGCTGTGGTAGTCTCTGTGTCTGCATCTTATTTGGCGGCGGCCCTGCTGAGACGATTCCGATTCGGGGGCTGTGGGCTCGAATGGGACTGGTCACCTTTGGCATGGTACTGTATCCACCTGTGATACTACTGCCGGTGTCGGGTCGGCTATGATGAGAGAGCCGTATACTCGGCTCCGGTTTCAATGGCCACGCGTTGATCTCCTCCGCCTTTGGCGATGCAGGGTCAAAGTCTGTGGGTGACGGCTCCTTCAGGATGCCATTGCCCGTATGGATGGCGAGGGGCGAGAAATTTCGATCATACGTCGAAGGGATCGCGCCTTGTTCTGTCCACTGAGCCTGTTGCTGCCGCCGAGCGTGAGTGGGAATGATTTGCTGGTCCGGCGGCAACATAGGATCAGGCTTGTACATGGTCGCCAGCCACGGTGGATCTCCTTCTGGTCGGTTCACCGCCGTTCTCGGTCGGTCCATCTCGCCCGACCGGGTGCCCGGTCTCTGGCTGGATGAAGGGGTGGCGCCCGTGCTGGTCTTGGTCGTTGAGACCTTGCGCGACGCCGGTGTCGTCTTGCGGCCTGAAGCCGTTCCGGGCGGAGAAGCGGTCGCCGTCTTGGGGCCTGATTTCGTGGGAGATGACGTCTTGCCCGTCGCGGGTGGCGACCTGATCCCACCGGCGGGTGTGGGTGTATTGGCCGTGTCTGCATCGTCCCAAGGGACCTGATGACTGCCAGAGCTTCCCTTTCGTGGCCGGGTTCTGGTCAGGGACAAGCCATCTTCCGGCGTCATGCTGTTGCTCATCGTTCGTTTCCGCGGCAAAGGCGTGTCCCGTTCGAGCTGCTCCTGAGGGATGGGTAGAGGACTAGAGGTCATAACAGGTATCTTGGAACCCGATTTCCTCAACACCGGATTCACGTACAGAGTCGAGGCGGCCGCATCGGCCGCAATCTCTGCAGGACTTCGCAGATCCCAATGGGATCTCTCCTCCTGTTCCTCGCCGTCGCTGTCGTCCTCCTCTTCTTCTTCCACGAGTTCTGACACTCGGCGCCTCTTCTCGGACGATTCAGCCCGGCGATAGTCACCGGCCATGCCGCCACTACCGTCGTCCCCTCGTCTCCCTCGACTCGTCTCTCTTTTGACGCCTTTGCTCATGGTCCTCCGCGCATTCGCCAGATTGATGCCCGCGACTTGCAACTCTTCGCTTTCAATCTTGGCCAATTTATCTCGGTGTATCCAACCCTCAGGGTCGTCGACCTCAGGCCGGTACATGTTTTCGGGGATGTCATTGTCAGGGTCATCATGGGCACTGACGTTGCTGTGGCTTGTTTTTCGGTATAGATCTGGGTGACCGTCGGGCTCGCTTCCACTGCGAGTCATGCTCGTCCCCTGCGGTCCCAGCTCTTCTACCCGATTATGGGTCACCCGACCATTCGGGGAGCTATCATTGGCGCCTCTGCGGTTGGGTGCCACAACGGTGAGGGGGGTTCGTGAACTTCCGACGGCCGTTTGGCGGAGGCTTCCAGTGCGAGATTTCGGAGCAAGTGTATTCTTGTAGCGTATGCCAGTCAGTCATATTTCCAACACAAATGTACATTCATTGTGTCCCCCTCTGTACTCACTTCTTGACTCGTGGGACTGAACATCTCATATCCTGTCCTTCCTCCGTTGATGACGGTTGTCACTGTTCCTCCAGCGGGCGCCACCCCTCCTTCCGCCATGGCAGTGTCACCGCGCCCAAGGATCTAGAAAGAGACCTTCCCTGAGATCAGTGGACGGGCGCCGTGTACATGGGCAAGCACGTCGGGCCATGCAGCAACGGCTCTCTTATGGTTGTTATCGATTGTCCGTGCGGTGACAGTCAAGGTGTTCTCCAATGATAAAAGACCAGGTCGAGAAGTGACAAGTCGCAAAGGATGATCGCGGGGCTTGCAGCAGCTGTCTGCAGGGGGAGGGTCTTGGGCGGAGGGTCTTTGCGTGGTCCAGTCAGGTGGGCGAAAGTGGCTGCGAGGAGAGAATTGAACAAGGTCTTTGGTGAACAACTCTGTATTCCCCCAAGTGGTCCGCGAATGCAACAGCGCCAAACCAGAGGAGAACTGGTGGCTGATGGACGGGCCTCCTGCTCTGAGGTCCGTTTCCGCGAACCCATGTCAACAGGCCCGAGCTTGGCAGGAGTCAAGATCCAAATTGGACACGCGGAACATTTTGAGTAATTTAGTATTATCTTCAGTCAAAAATGGCACCTTCATCTGACCGTTTACTCTTCATCATTTCTGGGATCGACAACCCAAGCTTATACGGTCGGCATGACCTGGATCAAGAGTCGAGCATTGGGCGCTGCCTTACCAACGATCTCTGCAGAGAAACAGTCAGGGTTTCACGTTGATCTCACATTGATGAAGATGCCCTTGAGGTCCCGAAAAGGGATCTTGTTCATTATGGTAACGAGGCTCTACAGCCTGATATCATGTCTGTGAGGGTAGCCGCATCCCACGCCATACACTTTGGGGCAGACACCAATTCGTCCTGTGGACCAGGCTCCATACTCGGCCACATCGAATGCAAATGAACCATGAACGCCTCCGATCCCTTCCTCCCGTCCCTCCCTTTCTCCGCTCTCCCCGACCCAATGACCTGCCGGCAACTAAATGATTGTATATACAGTGTGGCAGAAGAGAAAAAGAATGAGGCTGACCGCTGGCGCTTCTCGGCTCTCTTGCTTCGCGGCGGTCAATGAGCGAGGGGCGTTCCAGAACAAATGACCAAAGAAATTCGTATCCGGACCGGGTCCGGGCGGAGAGGATTCCAATGATGGAGCGGAATCCCTGGTCCTGTAAAACTAGTAGACTCGGGGACGACGACCTGTGTTGGGATGTCGTAACTCTTCCGCCAATCGCAACCCACGGCCATAGTCGTAATCTCGCTCCGCCGAGTCCTTGGGCCAATAGTTGGCATACTTGGCCGAGGAGATATCGTTGTGAGCTATGTGCACCGTTTCATAAGGCCGAGAATATCGCGGAGACTCTCTCTCATCGGACGACAGGTCGGGACTCGTCTTGTGTCGGCTGGTCGGTAGTGTATCTCGCGGCGAGCGCTGCTCATACCGAGCGCGGGACGTCGTGTCAACCGATGGCCGTTCTGGCTTCTCTCGTCGATAATCAGGCTCGCGCCGTTCCGCTTCCGGACTGCGGAAATATCTCCGATTATGGTGGTTATTACCGCCGTCATCGTCTTCGTCGTCGAGAATTCTGACCCTGGGTCTCCGACTTTCGTCCTCACTCTCGGGATCTACTATTTGGTATTTCTTCACTTGCTTTGGCCGGGTACTTCTCGGTGGGCTCTCCTCGCGCATATCGGGCGTGCGCGGGCTGGGGCTGCTGCCATAGCCCGAATCATGCGGCTCTCTATGCTTCAGGCTCGCCGACTTTGATGGTGCCGCCGTGTCTCGCTTGGACGTTGATCGGAGAGGGGGGAGGGTCTGCGCGCGCTTGAACTCGGTAGGTTTCCTGAACTCGCCATCCCTCTCTCGGTCTCGATCGCGCTCGTGATCTCGGGGAATGGTGCCGCTTGCCATCCTGCGCCTCGACGGATGGGGTTCCCGTTCCTCCACGTTGACGTGAGCGTTCAAATTGGCCGGTGCGGACGTATACGTCGGCATCGGCGGGGGTGGAGGGGGATGGTCATCATACCCCGGGTGGCCTCTGGATGACATCGGTCTCCGGTCGTTGTCACTGCCGCTTTTCCGGCCGCTGCCACGAGAGTCGCCGGTCCAGAACTGATCCTTGCCGGACTCGGACCGCTCGAAACCAGGTCTCTTTGCGGCCTTGGCCATGTACTCTTTGCTCTCTCGGTGATGTCTCTCCCACTTTTCATCCTCGTAGCTGTCATCCTCAAAGTCTCGACTTCGCTCGGGTCGGGACGACGGGTGCCTGTACGGATCGGTGGCCGGTTTGGACCGGCTCGACGGCTTCGACGATCTGGTGGTTGACGTTGGGCTGACCCGGGGGATACGATCATGACCCGAATCGCTGTCACTGTCATCCATGTAAGTGGATCTCGCCTGAAAGCGATCCGACCTGCCGCGACGTTTTTCCTTATCTCTGGCTTCTTTGTCCCTTTCCCGGTCTCGAGCTTCCCTTTCCTTTTCTTTCTGCTTGGCAAGCCGCGCCGCCTTTTCTTTCTCCTTGAATCTCATCGCGGCGTGGAGTGTGGCGGCGGTGGCGGCAAATGAGCTGGGAACCTTCTTCTCCTTCTCGGTCGTCTTGGTCGTCGACGTTCTCCTCTCGTATTCAGGATACTTGCGTGACGACGCTCGCACCGGTGTATCCTCAAAGGTATCTCGGCTGTTAAAGTATGAGGCCGAGGCTCCCGTCGGCACCCGCTCTTCGAAAAAGGCCCGGCTCTCCTCTCGATACTCGCGGGCCGTCGTCGGGATTGGATGCTGCGGCGGCGGTGCCGGTCTCATGGGATATGCGGTGGGTCGCGGTGGAGGACCAGATTCCCCTCTCATCATGGCCTCCTTGCGGAGCTCGGCCAACTTGACCTTGTCATCGTAACGTGACCTCTGAACGGGATCGCTGAGCAGTTCATAGGCTTCTTGTACTTTTTGGAACTCATCTTTGCCCTTGTCCCGAAGAGCTTCATCCTTGATTCGGTCGGGATGACATTTGAGAGCGAGCTTTCGATGAGCGCTGCGAATAGTAACGAGATCCGCGTCTTTGCTGACGCCCAGGATTGCGTAAGGATCTGGAGGGATGGGCGATGCCATCTTCTAAGAGAGACAGGTGAAAAGAATAATACACCGAAACAAAGGGCGGTCACCCGCGTGGTTTTTTGTACAGGCGGTCAGAACGAGGTCGCGGCGGTGGCCATCGCGGCTGCAGGGGGTGCCGGACAGGACAACAACAACAAAGAATAACAAGGATAAAAGGCCGTCTTCGAACGCTGCAGCAGTCGCTTCCCTGTTTCCTGGATTCTGCACTGCCGGTCGATAGACAAAAAGCCGTTAATGTTGTCGAAGTTTGAAGGCGAGTAGGCGTGATTAGGCAATGCTGAAATTGGAGTCCTCGGATCGCCGATGATGGTGCTTATGTAACGCTTGGTGTGGCAATTTCTGGCAGGACGGCACCAGGCTATCGTCGTGCAGCCTGCTACAGATCTGCGATGGTGTATCGAGATGTCAAAGAAGGGAGAAGAAGGAATACTAGGTCAAAGGTGAATGCAGTCGTGCTGTACAATCCAGGAAGCGGTGGGGGGGGCCACCCAGTTAGTCGTAGTATTATCAAAGGCCCATGTGCCGATGCTCAAGCCAGGCCGGGTGGGGGCAGTCCGGGTGCTGTCGTCACTGGAACCGTGCCTGAAGAAGCCGAGGAGCCTGACTACCACCAGAAGCGGCAAAAAATGTCGGTGTCAAACGGAAGAAGAGCCTAAACAGTGAACAACGCTGTGGCTAGCAGCCTGTTGGTCGTACCCGTTGTCGTCCCTGGCGAAACAAAAGCAACGTGGCTGCGGGCGAAAGCCAAAGAAGGTGGTCGATCTGGCCACCTGTCGCACCACTACCACAGGGAAATAGCGGGAGCCGGCGGGACGGGTAAGGGGGCCGCAGACGGGAGAAAGGGCCTCGCCGAGCTCCCACGAGGGGCTGGTCGTACTTGTACGCGATCACGGTCTCCTGTGGCGAGAGGATGGAAACACGTCGAGTGATGCAAGGAGGCAACCGGGCAGACACCGTCGTCTCGGCAGGCAAAGATAGAACGCCCAAAGGCAAATGCTGGGCAGCTGACCCGGACCCGGATGGTGTGCTGCACCTAATTTTGTAGAGTGGACTCGAAGAAACTCCAGTGTCTGTCCAGATAGCGGCAGCGTCAAGTCCTGACGTGTCACATTCTGCCTCATGACTTGATCCTGTTACTGGCTCTGCTGTCGCGAGCCAAGCAGCTGCAGCGGGGATCTCTGACTTAGTCTTTATCCCACAGCGGAGGTGAACCCGGAAGGTGGAGAAGAGAGAAGAGGAGGGCCAGTGACTGAAGGAGTGAGGTAGGGGAGTGAGTGCAAAATGCCATCCAGCCAACCCCTGCGTCTGGTCCTCTGTGCTCACACAACACTTCAGTGGACTTAGGCGCTCGTTACCCATGCTCGATACAATCTAGCTCGCGAGGCGCAGCAATGGATGGCGAAATGCAGCAGGGAGCGGGATTCGATTGAATTCTTCATCGACGCGAATGGAACGACTTTGGCTGACCAATGGTGACTGGCTGCAGATGCGCCGCTGACACGGCCTCACTCACAAGCCGGTTGGAACAAAAAGGTCTCATCTGCTTGGGATAAGCAGGGAGAGGAGCAATAATGGGGCAAGAAAGATAACAACCTCTCGGACGGACCGTGCACAGTGGCCACGGCCTGTCGATTGCGGGTGGATCTGCCCATCTGCAGATTCATGGTTGGCGAGATCTATGGCCCAGACAATGTCTTTGGACGCCCCATACCCCGATCCGACACGGACGCCATTCAAGACAGCGGAGCCCGACCGAGGTGAGGCGCGTAGTCGCTTCCTCCTGCGTGGTCGTCTACACGCATCACTCTGTTTACCGCAGTCACACGCCTTTTCACGTTCCTCGAGCGCTGATCACCGGCCCCCTGTTGTGCAGAAAAGACCGGAGCCAGATAGCGGATCCATCACGGGAAATCCTTGCGATGCCCTCCGCTCACTGGCTATATAGGCGCCAGGCAACGACGTCTCCGCTCGAGCGTATTCGTGTCGAGTTCCGCGCTCCGCCGCTGCCGTTGATCATATTGAGCCAGTCGTCTGTGAGTGATAGCGGCGGCGGCGGCGGCAACGCCCAGCAGAAACTCATCGGGTCAATTCGTCAGCAACACCAATCACTCATCCACTGGAGCCAGGCAGAAGCGGACATGGAAGCACATGCAGAAGCACGCAGAACCGAAGTAACGGACGCGTCAAGTGGCAACCCAACAACTGCCTGGGATTGATCGATATCGTTATTGCCATCGATGGCTTGTAGCCAGTTCTCTTCAGCTCTTACATTGAACAGGAAACCTGGGCCAGAGGTCAGCTGTAACACGGCACAGTAATGCAACTATCCTGCTTCAATTGACTCGGTCGTGGCTAAACCGGAGTCGATTAAACTGAACGGATGATGCCGCTTGTCTGACCATGCCATGGGATCCTCGAGCTGTGATATTCTAGGCGAAATGCAAGACAGAAGACGTGAGGTCGAGGCTCGAAATGCAAGGCCACGGACGACCCTCTACACCGCCCTGTTAGATACACTCTGATAACACTGTTACACAGCATGTCTCCGCCACCACGGCCACAGGAGCAAGGATCTCGCCATGTCTGCTTTGCCCTCCGTATGGTCCATGTTGCCCATTTGTCTATCAATAACCACCGACAACGCCCAAAAAGGCCTTCATGCCCGCCCGAAAGCCTTGCTCCCACTCCCAGCCAAAACCACACTCTTCCCTAGGTACGACATTCTCCTCTCTCATCCTCTTCAACACCCACAAGTCCACCGCTCCGATCAAGTCTGCGCCCAGCACACCCTCTCCTGTCTGAAGGAGGCGGCCGTGACCACTTGCCTCGCGGCCGTTGCCTTCTGCCTCGCGGCCATCCTCCCCAGCTTCCCCACGTCCGGGCACCAAGCCGTGGAATCTCGCCCCAAAGAACTCTCTCGCATCGATCCAGCCGCAGTGCCATCCATCCGCATATCTCCAGTGCTCAAAATGCCCCCCAGGAGCGGCGTGATCCCAATAATCACAATGTGCCTTCATCGCCGACGTCTTCATCTCACTCCTCTTGCTCTCGGCTTCCTCAATCTTCATCCCCACCTCCTGGCCACGGAGTTCAAAGACTGATGGTGGCACGACATTCCCGTCGTTCACCTGCTGCTTGAAACCCCATTCCCACCCATCCATCCAGTCCATTTTCAGCGTCCAGAATGCCGCGCCGCTCGCTTTCTCCTGCCACCGCCGGGACTGTGCGTTGCCAAACTCGGTCATCAGTTTGCTCTTCTGATCCGTGGGAACCCTCGCCCAGGTCTGTGGTGCCAGAGCACATGAGTACTCACCCACGTACAGCGCGACGGCGGCCTCGTGATCAAAGACATTTCCTACGAGATCGGCGCCCGATTCGGCCGTCAACTCGGTCGCTCTGACCTGCTCGATGAGCTCGGGAGGCGACCGGGACGTGTCCTTCGCGTCGAACGTGTAGTATCTGTGTGTGTCGACCACGACCGGAGACGTGCACGGTCGACGGACACGGTTGTAGGCTCTGGTGAATCTCAGCGCGCGTCCGAGATCCCAGGCATCGCTGATGTAGACGGGCAGAGTGTGATCGATGCTTGAAATTCTCTCAATCACCTCGTTGTACCATTCGTAGATGCTGGGCGCATCCCAAATGGCCTCGTTGCACACCTGGATACCCACGACACCGTTCAAGTCAGCACTGCGCACCGTCTCTTCCGCCATGAAGGTCAGACATCGCGTGGCGAGATCGAGATAGAATTGGTTTCCCCAAAGCTCTGCTTTGCCGTGGCTCGTTCCCGAATGGGTCTCATGGTTCGCTCCACCCGGCACCCCGTGCAGATCCAGCAGCACCCCGATCCCACGGGCGTAACAGCGTGCGACGATGGCCTTGACTGCCGACCAGGCATTGACAAACACCTGCGCTGGGAGCATTGCAAATGGAGTGTGGGCACAAAATGCCGGCCCCAACGTCCAGTAGCCAATGGGGAGACGAACGCTGTTGCACCGGGCCGTGGTGACGAGCCACTGAAGATCTTCTTCGCTCAGCGCGGCCGCCCAATGGGCTTCCCATTTCTTCCGCGTCTCGTCCAGCCCGCGGACCGTGATTGACCTGTCAGGAGCAAGCAGAGTCAGCCTCGGAACAAAGTGACCAGACACGAACCGCGGCGCCGGGAAGAGAGGGTTTGACGTACGATCGCACGGCATCCAACTCACTTGATCCCTCCACGCCCTCGTCATACATACTGCCGTACAGCCATTGCTCGAGCACGAAAATACCGCCCAAGTTCGTACCGTGCTGATATCGGTAGCGCAAGATGTCTGCTGTTGTCGGGCGGGGAGTGTGTTGTGGTTGAGACATTTATCGAGTGAGTGAGTGAGTGATAGATTGTGGGATTCTGTTATCCTTCCTCCTAATAGCCAGTCCCGCTTCATCTCAGGATCGTGAGCTGTCGAAACGCTGACCACGGTCGGGACGCAAGCGGAAGGTAGGAGATTCAAAATTGTGTCCGCTCGCTCTTCCGCGCTCGGACAAGAGGGTTGCGAAGGTGGAGTAAAGTACGACAACGTGTGTCCATCCAGATGGTCCTACAAGACCAAATGCCAAGCATCCAAGGCATGGCATTCCAGATGGGCTCTGTCATGGCCTGCCTTAATCTCCACAGCCTCTCATCCGCGCCAGGTCTGCTCACCGCATAAGCATTTCAAGTTGCTCCCGTCGCCGGTCCAGGGCATGCTGTTCCCTCTTCGACTGCGGAATGTGATCTTTGACGTCTCCAATGCCCAGGGGGTCAAGATCGTCCGCTAACGCCGTCATGGCTTCATGGTGCACTTGCACTTCTTGTTGCCGTACCGGCTCTGGCTCTTGCATCGGCGTCGTCGGCGGCACCGCTCGGTCGTTGTCCGAAGGTATGGGCTCATCAATTCTCTGCTCACTCGGCGTGGAAGAGTGGCCAAAGCCTGATCCCGGCTCACCGGCCAACGTGGGTGTCCGGGATCTGGGAATTGGATCACTCGCCTTGGAAAGAGCACTCGGTTGAGCTGTGGGCTTGCTTGCTTCTAAACCTACCGATATCGGCGTTCTCGATCGGGACACCGGCTCTCTCGGTCTGGGAGATGTGGTGATGCCAACGGCAGCCTGGTTCGTCTCCACGCCCGCGAGGACCGGTGTCCTCGCCCTCGAGACGGGCACTGAAGAAGAGGTGCCGGATTCCACGCCGAACGAACTCGACATCTCTGTGTCGGCGTCACTGGTGCCATTCGGGAGCGGTGACCTCGACGGTCGACCGTTCATCTCCTCATCCGTCCTGCCGAACAATTCATGCCACCATCTCACGTCCTCGGTGCGGGGGAAGATCAATCTCTCTCTCCCGCGCACGTTATCATCAATGACCGGGTCGTATTTAGGATTCAGGAATTCCTTCTGTCGGGCCATAAAGTAATCCCACACGCTCCGGGTGCGTTCGCTCAGTCTGGTCTCTTTTCGTTCCTTTTCGCTGTCGAGCAGGAAGGTGCCGTACTGGCACGAATACAAATGATAGAGCAGGCGGCGTAAGAACCGTTCGGAGAACTCGAATCGCGTGGGGTGCTGGTACATGAGTTGGTAGGTGGCGTCGAGAAATTGATGGAAAATGGGAGCCGTCTCCTTCACCTTGGTCACATGCTTCTCTTTGTCCTTTTTGGCGCTGCTGGAAACAATTCGTCGGGCGGCCTGCGACTCGGAGTCATAACTTTGCGTCTGCTCGGCATCCGAGTCGATGTTGATCGATTCCCGCGAATCGTTGTGGTGTTTGGTCGAGAAGAAGCCTTTCGCACTCAAGAGAGCGTTCCCGAACGTCTTTTGCGCTCCGGAAATCGCATTGTTACTCGGCTCTTTGCTGTCGGGATCTTCACTGCTCCTGCCGCCAATTCTCTCATTCTCGATTTGGAACCACTTGTCCGAGCTCAAAAACCCGGACCGGTGGCGAAACATGTGTCCGAAACTCAACCAGTCCTTTTCCACCAGGACGATGAAGCCTTCCAGGGTCCGGTAGTAGGGATCCAGACATAATTGGCTGAGAGAAGACAACTGACTGGTGCGATCCCAGCCATCGCTGCAGTGGATCAAAACATGACTGTGTTGGAGCCCGATCTGGCGTGCGATCAGGCCCACGCCGTCCAACAGGTTCGCGATGTGCTTGAGCCAACCACTCTTTTGGAGCAGGTCTCGGTTGGGGCCCAACGGCGTGACGTCCGAGTCTTTCAGGGCGTCAATGACCTTCTGCAAACTGTCTCGCATCACATGGATGTTGTCGATGCCGAGATAGACTTTGGTGGCAAACTTGTAGTTGTCCATATTTTCAGAACCGAGGCCGACCGCTTGCATGGCATAAGCGTTGACCGTGGGACGAGCGTCCACAATCATATTCCGCTGCTGGGCTCCATACACCATCGGTCTCTTGTCATCCGCGTGCAGCAGTTGCAGGTCTTCATCGTCGCCGCGGAGCCTCGAAATCACGGCGTCTTCGAGCGCGTCGGTGCTCGTCTGATAGAGATCTCCGTCCAGGGGGGGCGTCGAGTAGTTGCCGTCCTTACTCAAGCCCGAATCTTCACGCTCCGGTGGCGGCGAGTTGAGAGCAGACAGTGGCCGTTCGGCACGGGTCGTGGAGAAGATGGCCGCCAGCAGCTTCTCGTCCTGTATGCTTCTGTTCTGTCGAACGCCCACCAGGGGCTGGGAGCAACGCGTGATGGTGCAGTTGTTGATGGGGTGCAGATAGGTCAAGACCGGTATTCGCGCGCGGGACCGGTAGCGACCGGCATAGTTCAAAGTATTGTCTGAAATCGATGCCGGAACGGGCAACAGCGCCGGGTATGTGGGCGAAAACTGCGGCGGTCAGCGGGGCGACGAAGCACGGTGCATGCAGACATGCCACGTACCCCATAGTCGGTATTGATTCTGGATATCCTCCAGGGGGTGTTTTGGCCTTCCTCCCCGATGCCCATTCTCCGCCACTCGCGCATCGGATCGTAGATGGACCATCCACTGGGAACCACATCCTTTTCCAGTCCTTGAGGCTGATAGGTGAATGCGTACAGTTTGTCAATTCCACCCAGCCTGCATGTCCACGCTTTGATACTCTCGTATACGTCTCGTGCTTTCCGATCGTCGCCAAAGTAGAAGCAGACGAAGGTGAAATCGCGGCAGCGCAGACGAATCGAGGATGGCTGTCTCGACGCAGCCGGACTCGGTCGGAGCGTGCAGAATGAGACGATCGGGTACGTAATCCAGAGTTCTCGTGGTCGGCTAGGTCTCGAGTCTGGTCTCGCGTCGGCGGCAGAAGCTGGCCGGTGGTGGACAAAGATGAGATGGTGTGGAGTGAGATGGAGGGTTCCGTTGACCTGTTCGCCTCGTCGGGCTAGTGTAACATCTTCGACCTGACCCATGCCATCAGTGAGAGAAGAATATGGGGAGGAGGTGGTGGTGGTGTGGCTGGCTACCTTGGCTATCCGCGTGCGTTCCATCGCCATTCTGCCGTTCGGTGGAGCACCAAGATTTCAATGGGCTGCTGCATCTACGGTGTTATCCACTTGTCCGGATGTGGGCGGAGAAAGAAGGCAGCTCGTCTAAAATATCATCGAGAGAGTAATCGTTGCTTCGTCATGCGACAGCAGCGATCTGGGAATGAGTTGATGTTTCAAGCCGAATTATGGATGGGTCCACTACGTCAACAACGGCACCTCTAGCGTGGACAGCCTTGTCCAGTTTCCTGATGCATAGTAGTCCAAGGGAGACATTGCAAAATCAATTGTATTGGATCAGGATGTTGCTCCAGATCCAGATCACATGGCCTTGCCACAGTCGTGTGCCATCTCTGTCTCTCGTCCAAGCACCGTGCGGGTGCCTTTCTTACAGCGCTCATGCTGCTCGCTCTATCTTCGTACGCATCACTATCATGACTAAAATTACAGCTGGAGCCAACCCATTCTGTCTTGCCTGACAAATAGTCATGGGCAGAAATACAGCTTTTCCGACCCCGAACGCCATGCTATGCTCCAATGCTCCCCTCCCTGGCTTGAATATTATCTCCACCAATCGCGAACATTGACGGCTGCCTGTCACGACAAGAAGTCGTCGATATGTCGGAAAACATCCCCCGCCTCGCCTTGCTGATGCGGACTCCGTGGATCAGCGGCCGTGGCGGAGATGGGATCACGAAATGGAGGTTGCCGCAGTGCCAAATCGTCGCGCGGCATGGCGAGTGCTGTAGCAGATCTTGCGCGCCGAATCGTCCGATCTCTAGCGAAAGGAATTCTAAAGGGTGAGACGATGAATTGTGTGGCCCTGGGCGAGAAGAGCGACGGCGTTTCCGGCACGTCTTGCATGGCCAGATCCATGTTCGATGAGACTTGATGATTGAAAGCCGAGCCTGACGTATTCAGATTCAGAGCTCGGTGAGGTGGGATCTGTGCCGGCGTCTCAAATTCAAACCGCTCTCGGAAAGGTAGCGGCCGTGGCGCGGCCGTATGCTTGGTTGACGGTCGCTCCTGAGAAGGCTCCAGGACCACCAGAGCCGTATTTGGCGCTGGGGCCTGGGTCGTGATCTTCGTGCGATCGGCGACGGTGTCTGAAGCGGGTGCACCAGGAGCCAAGTCAACTGGCCAGACGAGCGGTACCGGTGGGAGGGCTTTGTTCAAGTTTGGAGGCGATATCCGCTTCGCTGGGGGTGTTGGTGCGAGCGCCGATGCACTCACCGCGGCGGAAACCTCGGTGGGACGTTGAGCAACCGGAGTGTCCACGTCTGGAGAGCTCAGCGTGGCATTCTTGAACCACGACGGACTGGGAAACTTTGCGTTCTTCTCGTATTCGCCTTGGACCACTTTGGAACGGAAATCGGTGAGTTGATAGATCAAACTCAAGTTCGGCCCGACCCATTCACTCCGGCTCTTGACCGTCATGTACATGGAATGGAAATCCGGCTGGTAACCTTTATACAGGCCGTAGGCAATGACCAACGAAGCCGACCGGCTCACCCCGAGCTGGCAATGGACCAAGACTTTCTTCCCGGCCTTGATCCGGTCATCGATGAGTTGACAGAGAGGATAGAGATCCTCCAAGATCTCCGAGTTGTGGTCCCACTGAATATGCAAATACTCGGGCTCTTTCTTCCGGGACGAGGAGATCGGTCGCGGCGTCGTCGGCGTCGTGGCCTCGGCGGCTCGGGGCCATTCCCAAGCAGACTTGAAAGACATTTCCGAAATTGCTGTTTGTGGCTCTGATAACACACCCTCGACCCGATCGACCCGATCCTTCCAGGCTGGTGGCGGCGGCGGCAGCAGCGGCGCAGTGTCTGCGGAAAAGGGATTCTTGATCTCCTTCGCGACGTTGATCACGGTGTCGAAGTTGCTTGCTTCTTCTAAAGTCGGTTCTAGATAAAGATATAACCCAGAATCGTAGATTAACACTGGCCCATGAGGATACCCCCGTTCTTGAGTTTCTTGCGATTTTGGTTGGTGGTGGTGGTCTGATTCGTCCTCTTCCTTGAGCTCCGGCAGACCCCCATTGTTCGACTGACTCGACGTGCTCGAATCAGATCCTGGTCTCGAATGGGCCGAGCCGACCGAGGGCGGCGGCAGGTAGAGACCGGACGATGCCGTGGTCGGCGAGAGGAAAGACGGGAGGGCGGGCGAAGACTGAATATGATGCAAAGACGGTCGCGAGCTGGGAGTGGGCGGGACGTCGCCGGTGGGTCGAGTAAAGGTCAATTGCTGGAAGCCGGGAGTTCTGATGGTCAAATTGGTCGGCTTCCGCCGTCCTGTCCGAGGGGTGTCCTTCTGAGGGGAAGTCGAGGCAGAGAAAGAATGGGAGGAGCCTTCGATACCGGAAGAGGTGGCTGGTCGAGGCAAGGACGTAATATTCATGTTGAGCGTTAAATTCTTCACATTTTTGGCACTGGCCTCGGCAGAGTCGGGCCGGATATGAGTCGCCGTATTTGCGGGTGATAAAAGAGGTGACGGCTGAGATGGGCCGGGTTCAGTCTGTTGCCCTGGCTGTTCTCCTGCCATCACTTTAAACGGGGAGAAAGGCACGCACGCGGTGGCAGATTCTGGTGACGATGAAGGAGAAGCTTCAATTATCAGGGGAGAGTCAAATGTGGAGTTCGTCGTGGTAGGCGACGATGCCGTCGACTCGGTGCTGAGCGAGACAACACTATGGCGACGATGGAGGGGGGGAGGTGGAGAGTGTGTTGTCTGTGGTCCTGCGTTCGCGTCCTGCCGCGGCACCGCATCCAGATCCTGTGTCTGCGTGGTCGTGGTCGTCATCGTGGTCGTGGTCGTGGTCGTGGTCGGGGTCATGGTCGTGGTCGTGATCGTCGCTGCCGTTGTTTCTGGCGGATGTGCCCTTCGTGCATCTTGGATGATACACATATCGGCGCTTCCGACCACGGACATGAAAGATGGAAAGGAGGGGGGCATGACCGAGGCGAGCCCGACTCGCATGCTTGAGAATCTGGTCAACGACACCGAGCGCCGCTTCGTCGAGGGGGCCACCACGGAAGGATGGGGCCCTGCTACTGACACAATCCGAGGCCCGTCGCCATGAGGTTCGGACGGCCGCGACGTAGGAGAAGAATTGTCTCGGGCAATTGCCAGGTCAAAGGATCTTTTGCGAGGAGAAGAGTCAGTCCTATATTCCCGGTCATCCAGCATCGTGCCGTCAAGAGCAAGACGGCATGGTTGAGAACAAGATTGGGGATCTCGGTCAGAATGATGGAACAAACATACACAAGTCGAGTCTGTCAGCTGCCGCGCGCAATGCGTCCCACGAAATTGATGCCACCTCCCCAAGGCGTTCCTGGCAGTCTCAGCTCCCAGCGCGTATCCGACTTGCGGCGCAGCAGGTCGGGCTTTTTCTTTATGAGCTCATCCAGTTCCCCCTTGGTAGGTCGTCGCAGACGAATTGGTACAAGGCGCACAAGTACAAGTAGAAAAACCGGTCCTCTGCAGAGTTCCTGAACTGCAAAGCGGACAGAGACAAATCCAGCGCGGGAGGGTCGCAATCGGCCGGGTCTGGTGCGCCACGGTCAGGAAGAGGCGGAGGAGGACGAGGAGAGGCCGAATCAACCAATGTGCCTGACCATGGGCATGTCGCAACCGGAAGAAATCGACAATGGACCGAGACCGTGGGCGCGAGAGGAAGTTTTGCGTGCAAGCGCTGTGAAAGCACCATGCAAGTGGGCGAGTCGCGAGTCGAGGGTTGGGCTTGACGAATGAAGGCGATGCCACTCACACTGGCAGCCCAGGTGGGCCTCTTCTTGGGGCTTCCTGGACCTGGTTGAGGCCAGCAGTGGAGAGGCACGGCCTCACGCTGTCATTGGACCAAGCGGCCAACCTGAAACCATTGTTCACGTTGCTGTGAGTATTAATAGCCAGAAATTTGCCGCGCGCATCCTCTACTCAGCACGAGCGAATCACAGCTCCGGCCCAACTTCTCTTCCCCCCAAGCGAATGGGCCACTTGCGTCGAGATCAGCGCACGCGAGTACGGCCATGCCGACGCCTTTTGCTGACCGACGGCTGACGTGGGGCTCTGCTCTGGCTTTGGATGAGCCTCGATCCTGCGAGACCAAGCTCAAAATCATGACTGTTCGACAACGGATCCATGATTATTGTCTTCGGACCTGCAGATGACAGAACGCCGGTGGCTGCAGGTTTAGACGTAATGGGCTTGTCCTTGTAATTGAGGTTCCCACTTGGGCGAGAGATGCAGACACCACGGGATCTATTGCACAGATCTCCGACCTAATCCTATAAGCCGTTTCAGATTGCTACGGGGTTGACTGGGGTGTCCTGACCGCCATCAGATCGCCAGATCGGTCCCTTGACAGCCTTGAAGGGGTTGACGTGACGGGCGACCGCGTTGTTGTTGTAAAATCATTACGACTTGACACGACAGTGTGCCCTGTGGTGTGCTGCGGTCATGCCCACAGCTGAACGTCCATCCTCCGCAGCAAATAGGAAGAAGAGGATCCGTTTGTTTTTTCTCTTTCGCAGAAGACGTGTCTTCAACATCCATGAATATCACTTTTGGACGACCTGTCCCGTCCGCATCCCAACGCCATGTTCATGACCATGCCTCGGTTAGTGCTGCCGTTCCCTCTCGCTGAGATGCTCCCATGCTAGTCCCGCCCATGTGAGAGAATGCACGTACAAGATGAAGCCGCAGAAGTCCCTGTTCCGCGACGAGAAGATAGAAGGGAAATGCCGGTCATCACCAGCAGAAAAACGCTCATGGAATGATAGGCGGTCTCTGAGGACCCCCTGATGAGGTCGACTGTTTCCTCGCATCGCCCTGATTTTTCAAGTAGAGCTCGCCAATGCCGGTTTTGGGCCTGTTCACTTTACTCCGTGCGTTCATGGCGGCGCTGTAATGACTGAAGGAGAAACTGGACCAGTCGCGCTCGCGGGAGGCTGTCGACACTTCGACGACCTTGGTCAGTTTCTTCTGCGGCTTGTCGTAGGTGAAGATGTCCTCAAAGTCAAAGTCTTTCGACGAGAGGTCAAAGGCGTCGAAGCTGGTCGTCTTCAGTACTTGGTTCTCCGCGTCCGAGAAGGAGGCCTTGAAGCTGGCCGTCCGTGCATACGGAACCAGCTGGACCTTGGGCGACAGACCGGGGGATGTTGGCGAGATCGAATGCGTCGATGAGGTCGAAGAGGACTTTCTTTGCCAGAATGGAGCCAAGTCTGATGACGCCGACTTGGGTCTTGGGAGCGGATCCATGACGGCACGCTTCTCCACCGAAGCCATACTCTGCACACTGAGGTGGTAAGGGGAGAGGTGCAACTGTGGACGGATCGGTGATGATGATAATGAGGATGATGGTGTGGTTTGGTGGTTATGGTCGTCCAGGCCCAGCCTGATGAGTCAGAGGAGTGAGCAGGAATATGGATCCGGTGGGAACAGTGGTGCGGAGCGTCAATGCTCTTTGATCTCACCACGGGCGTTCCGGGACAAGTGTGACGTGTGAAAAGGAAGGAAATGTCTCATGTCTTATATCGCGGCCTGGTGGCAGTCAAAGAGTGCGGCCTTGCACACATGCAAAGTTGACTGGCTATGGCGACATCGGGGTCAGCCTCTCGAAATTAAGGTACTCACTTAAGGTTCTCAATGGCGGTGGTCCATGGCAAGCCAGAGCCCGGATTGTCTGTGTACACGCACCGCGGCTTTCGGATTGTGAGAGAATCCACAGAGTCAGGATGCAATCGGTTATTAGCCAGCAAGCCCGTGGCATGATGCGGTGGCCAGTGTGGAGAAAAGCACGGCTGAGAAACGTTTGCTGGTGAAGAAGAAGACGCGCAACGAAAATCCTTTCTCGCACGTGCACATGGCTGATTGGCCCGCGCTCTCTGGACCTCTCTGTGGTGGAGACGGGTACCACAGCGAATAGAACGTCGTCGTCGTTGTCGTTGAACAACATCCACGACAGTGCGCCCGGGATCACGGTTTCGGCTGCTGATGAGCATCTGTTGTTGCTACATCACATACATAGGATGCCAGACCGGGGTCTGTGCCTGGCAAGTGGCGCCCGCTCAATAATACACATTATGACACAAAAATGTCGTGATCACGACTCATCGGCGGCGGCGACGTCTCTTACTGGCTGAGGCGCGGTGCTCCCATCGGGGTCCAGCGATGGTGCCATCTCTTTCACCGTCCGACCGTCCGCACCCTCTCTGGGATTTCCATTCCGCTCCGCCTTAGCCGCTCGTAGTCGGCTCCCCACGCTGGAGATCCGGCTGGCGAAGCCAAGGCTCCGCCGTGAGGCCGCGGTGCGAGGAGAGGCGATATGATTGCCTTCGGGGGTCACGTCGAGCGAGCGAGTCGTGGCCGGGACAATGGATATTCGACCCCAGGGCTCTTTGGCTGTCAGGGGGCTGCTGTCTTGGGCACTCACTACGCTGCTGGGAGACGCATACTTGCGCCGGGAGACCAGGTTGGAGCTGACGTGGGCCGGCATCGGCGTTCGCGTGATCTGACTCTGTTCCAGGGATGCGGGCATGGGATGTTGGCTCGTATACTCTCTCGAAAAGTTGGCGCGATCCCTCGCCATCTGTCGGTACGTGCCGACCTCGGTCATGGCTCGACTGACGGGTCGCACCAAAGGACTGCTACTGTCTTCATCGGTCGCCGTCGTGGCGTCGAGGAAAGCTTGGGTGCGCCGGTGACGCACCGCGGTCGAGGAACGACCCAGACGGGAGGCCGACGTGGATGGGATCTGAGGGAGCGCCGTGGGCGGCGTCTGCTGCACGCCATGATCCGGCGAAGAATGCGGCGGCTCCACGGACGACGGGCCCAAGGGCGCGCTCGTTCGTCGGGTGTCGAGACGCGACTGCACCCGCACGGTCAGGGGGGGGCGGTCCACGGGCTCATTACTGTATCGACGACTCCGAAGACCAGCGGCCGACGTCTGGTAAGCATCCCGACTGGCGGGTCGGTTCGCCGGCGACGACGACGACACGCCACCGCCTCCTTTTGCGTCTGCCAACAGGGCAATGGCCAGCTCGGTCAGACTGCGACACATACTCTCCGTTCGTCGACGGACCTGTCGCTCACTCACGGGAGGCGTGCCGAGCGTGCTCCCCCCCGCCGCAAAGCCCTCCGGGTTCATGATGAGAGACAGCTGCAGCGCGTCTTGGGCGGTCGCCTGCAACTTTTGGTAGACCTCGTTGCTGAGGACGGCTTTGGCGTTGCCGAGAGCTTCGTGGAGAAGGGGATGCACGGTGGACGGGATGCCCTCAATGGCCGACTGGAGATGCGGGCCGCCGGGTTTATGCTTGGGCGAGGAGGACAAGGTGGTGGCGGCCGTCGTCGCCGTTCGCGGTCGATCCGTCGACGACATGGCGGCCGCCGATGACGAGGGAAGTTTGCCCGTCAACTCGAGCTTGCGGATTCGTGATTTCAAGTCGTCCAATTCGTCCCACACGGTCGACGGGGCCGTGGTGGAAATGGTCGACTCGGTCGCGTTGTGATCTGCCAGTCGTGGCCGGTCGTTGAAATTGGATTCCGACACCAAGCGACTGTTCCTGGCGGTGCTGGGCCGCGGGAAGACGCGCGCCGAATCGGTGTGAGCATTGGAATGTCTGCGTGAAAGCATTCCCGTCGTGGGCTGGTCCACCACGGATGTCGCACGGGGGGGGGCGGCCAGAAGCCCATCACTGTGCAGATGCGTGTCCGGGGCAGACGTCTTGGACAGCACCCCAGGCACTTGCGGCCCGAGAGAAGACCGTTTGGTAAAGTAAGGCGGAACCACCTCGGAACGAGGGGTCAAGCTGTCAAACTGGCTCTGAAGCGGAGATGATCTGTGGCCGGTCGACGGTCGATTGTTCGAAAAGAAAGGCAAAGAAATTCGTGATCGTCGCTTGTCATTTTTGGACACTGGTGGTCCGAGTCGGGTCGTCGCGTCTGATGTCGCAATGTTGAGGAATAAGTCTTCGCTCTTCCGTTCATCACCACTCGAGCCCTTGCTGTCGTCTTCGGCCACGCTGCGACCCACGCTCGGGGCAGAAACGTCTTCGGCATCGCGAATGTCAATCGCACCGCCGCCGAGCGGAGGTGATGATCGGTTCATGTTCAAGTCGGGCGTCGGAACGCCGCTGGAGCTGTCTGCGGCCGTCTCCGGGCTCGATAACGGCGGAGGATCAAGATCTGGACCCGTTTGGTCCCGCGACGGCAAAGGCTCCTGGGACTCGTGCTTCGGCGGCAGGTCGTCGTGTGAGGCTGCCCGCTCTGGTCGACCGGCCGCCACTTCATGGGGCATGGACTGATCGCGCTCACCGATGGCCGACGGGAGACTCCGATAACTCGGACTGCGTTCGACACTCCAGAACTTGTCCTGCGACAACGTCTTTTGCGTGCTGTATGATGGCGGAGGCCCACAAGTCGTCTCGACCCCTAAGCTGCTATGCGATGCCGGCGGTTTCTTCTGCGGCGGGGATCTGCTGTGGCTGTTGTTGTGCGGTGGAGGGTGTGTGTACGTTCGCAGCAGGGGGGGCGGTGGAGGGTGGGCCGAGCCAGAGGATGAGGACGGTCTCCTGCTGGTGATGTCGGGATCGATCTTCAAGTGAAAGGCGGGAACACTGGTGGTCTTGGTGATGCCAGACGACCTCCGCATATGGGTCCGTGGATGCGGTGAAGACGGGGTCGTCGAGATGGATTCGGGCTTCTTGCGCAGCGGCCGATGCCCGCTCAGATGGTCGGTTTGGGACCCGGGCGCAACGCTGGCCGGGAAATTCGGAGAGCAGTGGCGGTAGAGGAGGAAGAGGGCGAGATCATGGTCGGCAGAGATGCGATCTGACGTCGGCGCGCTGGAAACAACGGAGCGGATCGAGGCGATGGAGTTTGGTGGAGGAGTGATGTCCAGGACGCGTGCCGGGAGCACAGACGAAGACGTGTCGCTCAAGTCCATGTGCGAGGATTCTGAGCTGATTTGCTCCTCCGTTGCAGGGTGGCCGGCCCCTGCTAGCCTGCTCTCGCTTCTCTAATGGTGAGATTTCGAGGGTGGGATGCACTTTTCTCCTCTGCAACACATCCTCGAGGACAATGTCTGGTGTCAAGAGAGCAGCTCAAAACCACTTTCATCCTGGACCGCTTTCTCCCTGGCCATCTGCTGTTGCTTGCTGCAGCTCGGCCCTGACGCACGAGACCGGGCACCAACAGTCAATGTGATTCGGTGCGTGGATACTGAGTTCGTGTCACCACCAAGGCCGTGCTTTACCTAACTAACCAGTGGGGCACGACTTAAGGAGACCTGTTATCCTCCGTCTCCGCGCCAGGGTCGGCTCAAGCCTAATCGTGCGAAGAGCCCCCCAATGGGTGCAGCCATGGCGTGATTCAGAAACAACTGGGGTGCGCCGCTCTGTCCACGATGGTGCTGATCCTCCTAACTGGGCTCTTGAGGCAATCTGATGGTGAGAGCGACCTGTCAACAGCCCAGAGGCCCGACACGACATACAACGGGCCGCCCGAAGCAGCCATAATCATTGGCCCGTCCATATGTGTGCCCATGCTGTCTGTCTGTCTCTGGAGCCGATGACGGATCGCCAGCTGTTTGACGTACTTGCGTGGATCTAATGCAGGTCCGACGCATCCCTGCATGATACACTTTTCACCTGGGATCCTTTGTCAGGGCTGACCACGAGCTCCAAATGTGTCGGCCGAGGAAGCGTGATCTGACAAGTTAGTAATTAAGTGCCATTGATACAACCGACCATCTGAGATGACGAATCATCCTTCAGACGAGGTAGAATCACAGCCTCCTTGATCGTGCGATGGTGCAAGGTATTCAGCGCGAGGACTCTGCACTTCAATCCTGGGAAGATGATCGCAGCAAACGCCCAAGTCCCAGATGGCACGTCCTCATTCGCGCACGAACCAAGGCTCTTTTTCTCAGAAGACTGTCCCTTGAACGGATCAACTTTAAGAGTCAAGATATCATATGTGGACATGGCGTGTGATCTGGCTTTTACCAGAGAAGGCCCTTGACCTCTGGTACAGCATTGTCCTGGACGCCGACATTTTGTGACTCACCCCTGCTCAATACTATTGTGCTGACTCTGTCACTCGCGATTCGTCCGGCTGCAGGGAGGCCTTGAGAGTTCGCCGAAGTGAGCCGTTTGCGGCATATCCATGAGGGCTACGGAGTTGAGGTCACCAAACGTGATTGTATTCCCCACAGGTCAAATTCAAGAGGATGGGTGCGCAAGTATCCAGATCCGGGCGGCCGCTGCGAAATGATGGAAGCAGGCAGTCTCCTGCCATCCGTCCTGTTGACTGGTGCTGCAACGGCCGGGATTGATGCAAGGGACGGATTGACGCAAGGGACGGCACGGCGAAACAAATTCACGAGTTCACCGCGATCTCCGACCTGAAGTCGAAAAAGTCTCAGCCACCATTACCGCCATTGGAGAACATCACCACCCATCTTGTTCCTGAGCTTGCAACTCCCGGCACCCGAGGAGAACCTTCTTCCAATGCTCGAACAGGTCGGGGAGCCAGACCTATTTCAGCAATGTGCATTCAACGCCTCGCACTGACCGTACAGACGGCAAAACTTTCACCAACGGGTCATGATTGATCTTGATCTGCCTATTGAAGATGCACCGTGGAACCACCGACTTGAGATGGTCCTTCGTCAGAGAGTCGGCTTCATCCTCAGGCAATCTTTTCAACTCCGCACCATTCGGCTATGAACAATGCAATGGCCGTGGTAACACGCTTGAGGCTTTTGATGCTAACCCACTCATCAAATCCGTGCACGCTCTGACTGATGGGTCCATAACACAAGGCTGGGATCTTATCGTACAAGGTGTGAACCCTGGTGTCAAGATAAGCGGCGGTCATGTGAGTCTTTAATTCTTCACCCGTCGCTTGTCGATGCGCGCGCTCCAGCACTTTTTCGGCGTCGCTGCCTGGCTCCAGCACGTATCCTTCGGAAAAGAATCCATTCCATATCACCTTGGGAGGAGTCCCTCGCAGAAAAGCGTCCGACTCTGCAAAGTCTGCCACCGTCTTCTCGATCTCGTCCGCGGCCGACTTGGCGCTCACCCCTGGACATATCGCTATCCTGCAGTCCACACGACACCACGCTGGAACAGAGGATGCCCAGTCTCCAGCATTGACAATGGCGACATTGAAATCTATTTGGCGTCAGCGTTTGCGAGTGGGGACAAAAGGAGAATGAATGCTCGTTGCCACCACAGCGGTCGACCTGCTGGAAGAACGGACTGACCGGCACCACGCTGGACCAAGCTGGTGGACTTACTCAAGGGATGCTGCTCATTCTCAAAATATTTCACTTCCTTACTCTTCTCATTCCAGGCCGCTTCAAGTCCCCGCAATGCGCCGATGACCCGCCATGTTGCGTCAATCGCGTTGGCCCCGGTTCCCATCTCTCGCACATGGACGGGCTTGCCTCTGACCTCAATCTGGAACCACAGCACTCCCACGTTGGCTCTGACCAACATTTCTTCCACCGGCTCGGGGACCAGAACAGCGTCGGCCTTGTAGCCTTTCAAATGCGTCATGAGCGTTCCATTTCCCGTCGATTCTTCCTCGACGACGGATTCCAAAATGACGTCGGCAGCCGGTTGCAGGCCTATGCGGCGCAGAGCATCAAGCGCGTGCAAGTTGGCGGCGTGGCCCGCTCGCATGTCCCCCGATCCTCGACCGTACAGGCGGTCACCCTCAATGTGGCCGCTGTACGGCGGATGTGTCCAGAGGTCGACCGGTCCGAGAGGCACGACGTCAATGTGCCCATTCAAGATGAGGCTCTTGCCCTTGGCCAAGTTGGGTTTATGCGTGCCCACGACCACCGGCGCATGAGAGTGCTGCGGAGAGAACCTGCCGGCTCCGACGTGCTGCGAGAGAGCCTGGCGGTCCATGTCGAGCTTGACTGGATTATACCCCCTTTTCTGGTACTGGTCGAAAACAAACTCCTGAACCGCCGCTTCCTCCCCGCGCTGGCCACCAAACTGAACCAGCTTCTGCGTATACTTGAGCTGTTCATCAAAGCCATCTGAGACAGACTGTGTAATTGCGGCAATGAGGTCGTTGCTTAATTCGACCATCTTGGACGCAATGACCAGACAATATCTGATGAAAAGAATCGGGTTCAAATTTCAAGGGTCGAAATAAAAGTCCAGGCTAGTCCCCTGCTCAAGGGCCAGTCGAGATAGCATATCTAGCACCTGCAATACTGGCCACTGTGATACCTTTCCGTCTGATCCCCACACTCTACGGAGATGTCCTCTGTCACCCCAAAAGGGAAGGGCCTTGCGAGGGACATCGTTTGAGCTTTCACCGGCTATAAATTGAGGCTGTCGAAATTAGCCCCGGACATGGTGCCCTCTATTGCGTGTAGAATACACAATGACAGTCTATTTGACCATGCACCGACCGTCATCGTCAAAATGGCACCTGTTGAACCCAATAAACCGAGGCTCGATGGCCTCTTGGCATTCTACCCAATGTCTGTCAAATATGCCACACCCGCATTTGCCATCTCATCGCTTACGGGCATGTTCCGCCCTATGAATTTGAGGCTGCTGTCGGACCTGAGAAGCCGCACTCACCTCCTGGCAGTGCGGTATAGTCCCCCGAACAGCTCCGCAGAGGTATTCTTTGCCTCGAATGCGTCTTTCTTATATCGACTCTAACCTCTGCTGCATCCGTACCGACCATTTTTGAAGTCTTTGGTGAGGGAGCGACTCAACCATCTGTGCCTAACTCGAGTCAGAAACTCGTGGCTCTGAATGTAATGGCTTCATCGCAAAGTGAAATCCCCTTTCGAAATGTCATTTTCTCCGATGCCGTTCGCCCCTCGGATTCCATTGATCTGACCAACATCAAAGACAAGACGATCTTGATCACGGGTGGTGCCTCAGGATTTGGAGCGGCCTTCTTCAGGGAGTGGGCGGCCCGAGGCGCAAATGTGATCATCGGGGACATCAATGAACGGATGGGCACTGAGCTGGTCGCCGAACTCAGGCGTTCGACGGGGAATGCAAATCACCACTTCATCCGTCTCGACGTGACAAATTGGCAGAGTCAGGCGTCCTTCTTCAAGGAGGCGTCGAAGCTCAGTCCGCACGGAGGCATTGACTGTGTGGTTGCTAATGCTGGGATTGCAGATGGAGAGGAGAATGCCCAGTTCGAAGTCCCACCTGACTATTCATCCATGGAGAATCCTCCCGCGCCGCGAATGAAGACGCTCGACGTCAACCTGTACGGAGTCATGTACACGACCACGCTCGCCCTCTCGTATCTCTCCAGGAACCCAGGAAGCGAGGCGTGCTCGGTCGGGACTTGTTCACGAACCCGAGACCGTCACCTGGTCCTTGTGGCTTCAATCGCCGGCCTGGCGCCCTTACCATCTCAGCCGATATATGCCACGTCCAAACATGGGGTCGTCGGTTTGTTTCGGTCACTGCGCTTCACGGCTCCGATCCAGCACGGGATCCGCGTCAACATGCTCCATCCTTACTTTGTCGATACGCCCATTCTCGGATCTCTCGGCACCGTGGTCCTTGCCGGCGGTGGCATGGCCAAGATCGAAGACGTTGTGCATGCGGCGACAAGGCTCGTCGCTGATCAAAGCGTCATTGGCCGGGCATTGATCATCGGAGGCCGGGCGGATGTGCAGCAGGTGAAAGCGGCTGGACTGCAGCCGGCGGATTCGCTCGACAAGGACCACGCGATTTGGGACGTATATGCGCATGACTTTGAACAGTCAGATCTATTTACAAGGAGGATTATTGCAGTGACGAATCTCGTTACAGCAGCACGCGGCTGGGCCGGGTTATTCAGCGATGTTAGCTCGAAAATTACGGCAACATTCTGGCGGTTGTTTGGAGGTTGACTTGGCCCTCCACAGCAGGACACTGTACGATCAAGGACAAGCATCTGACTGGGAATGGAGTTGGCCGGCTTGTAGAGTGCCCCAGATTGCACGACTCCATGATCCACTGACTCGGTCTTATTTCTCTGCCGTTCACCACTATCATGTACTGAAGAAGACCAACTCGATGACTCAGACAGAGAAGGGACACCTGACAGGGTCAATGAGAATATCTCCACTAAAGCTGAGGTCTCATTACTGGTTTTCCAAAGTTGAACTATTGGAACCGGTTGAACTGCCAGTAAAATTCTATATACTCCATAGCTCTCTGCATTCATTGATCACAGATGCCAAACATTCCTCTCCCCGCGTTGATATGAAGCGGCATGAACTTATCACTGTTTGCCGACATTGGCCAATGGTCGACAAAATCATGCCAAAATCATGCCAAGGCCAATTTACTCCTCCGCAGCACCTTTCCCCTTTCAATACTTCAACTTGGGCCGCCCTTGGAGAGACTCGAGGAAAGCTGTTCAACTTATCAACAGGGCCGGGAACTGGCCAGGCGACGTCGCAGCCCCAGTGCGATATAATTTGTGGCGAGGCAGCGCAGATTCGCACGTCATTGATCCCAGACCTCCGAATCTCCTTGCAGGATAGCATGTTGAAGAGGCGACCATCTTCCTCGATTCATGCATGAACCCTAGCATCCCCGGCAGAAGCCATGTTCGAGGCATGATAAGATCTCGAAAGCTGTTCGGCCTTTTGTTCCTGATTGCGGTTGCGGCGTTTACCACGCTACTTCTTCGCCAACGGGCTGGCGTCGATGCTATCAACGATTCACTCCTGCGCGGTCACCATGCCCACGAGGAGAACCAGGCTCTCCTCCCCGCAAGTTCTCGGTTGCACCCGATCCACCAACTGATCACGAAAGCGGAGGGTGACTTCCAGACCGTGCGCGCACGACAGTCGAGGTCTCTCAGCGATGCGGTAGCAGAATATCGCAGGCGGTACAAACTGCCGCCCCCGCCTCATTTCGACAAATGGTACAACTTTGCCAAAAAGCGGGGTGTCGAGCTCATCGACGAGTATGACACCATCTATCATCTGCTGCTGCCCTTCTGGGCCCTGGAGCCGGCAGTGATCCGCGAGAGGACAAGAGAAGTGATCGGGTTCGATAACGCATTGATTGCGGTCATGATCCGGGGCGGGCAAGTGACCAAGATGGAAGGAGGCGGCGACATGTATCAATGGCATCGCGAAGCGACGCCCATCATGTTGGAGGAATTCATCCAATTTCTGCCCGATATGGATCTCGCTTTCAACATCCACGATGAGCCCCGAGTGGTGATGCAGCACGACGACCTCTTGCATCACGTATCGGTGGCCAAGGATCAAAATATGCCGCGAGCATACAACGCTCCCGCCTTGAAGAACAGCTTTTCTCCGCCGCCATCGGACCTGGGAGAAGGAATACGGATCAAGGAGTACAAGACGACCAGGTTCAACCGATTTGCCCACCAGCCCACATGGAGCGATTCGCGCCTTTCTTGCCCTTTGGATAGTCCTGCCCGAGCGTGTCTGAACGATTCTTGCCCGGATAACACGACCTCGTACTCCGGTCTTCCTCTCGGATTTATTCAGAACACCACCGCGTTCTCCGATATCTGCCAGTCCCCGTCGATGGAGCGGACATTCGGGTTTTTTGACCGACCCAACGCGTTCGACGTCACTCACGAACTATTCCCGATCTTCTCTCAATCGAAAATTTCCTCCTTCCAGGACATCCTCTACCCGAGCCCGTGGTATTACATGGGGCGGGTCAAGTATGAGAAAGAGCGGGACATGGACTGGGAAGAGAAAGCGCCTAATATGTACTGGCGCGGCAGCACAACGGGGGGGTTCTCGCGCGACGGCGGCTGGCGACGACAACATCGACAGAGGTTCTTGACCAAGATCCAACCGTTGAACCAGGCAAAGGTGTTAATTTACGACAACAGCACCGATTCGGGTGTCTGGCGGGAGCAAGAGACAAATTTGCGGGACATGGCACGCTACTTTGACGTCAAATTCACATATATCGGCCAATGTGACCCCGGCGACTGCGACGCTCAACGAGAGTACTTTGGAACCGTCGAGCCCGTCAACATGTTTGACGCTCTGGCCTCACGATATCTGTTGGATATTGACGGCAATGCCTTTTCTGGTCGGTATTATGCCTGGCTCCTGAGCAAGAGCTTAGTATACAAGCTCGCGGTCTTCCGCGAGTGGCACGACGAGTGGCTGCGTCCCTGGGTCCATTACGTGCCCCTGGGACTTGCGGGGGATGAGTATGTTGAAAGCGTGCGGTACTTTGATCAAGAAGAGAGCGGGCGGACCGAGGCCAAGAGGCTGGCCGAAGCTGGACGGGAGTGGGCGCAGAAGGCGCTTCGAAACGAGGATCTGGAGGTTTGGTATTTCCGATTATTGCTTGAGTAAGTTCTATCTTTCTGCTCAGTGCTCTTTAATCGACTAACTGCTTTCCCACAGATATGGCCGTTTGATCGACGACAACAGATATAACATCGGCTTCAGTTTGTGAGCACGACCGCGGCCCCCATGTACAACAGCAGGATGCCTAGACGTCGAGAGAAGACGAAGAGTGACCAATATTAATCCTGTATTATTTTTTCCTTACTGCTTCCTTTCTTCGTACCGATAGAATAGCACTGTCTGTCCATGCTAATGCCGGCGCTGACGTTGATCCACGCCACGACTAGTGCGCGACCCTAGTGGCAGCACCAGTTCATGTACAAATGCTGAAGAGATCCAATTTGTCACCCGTGGGAGAAACTCACGATGACAAGCATGGCAAGAATTTCTCCACCATGGTGCTGAGAGCACTCCGCAGTCTCGAGGGACGCCAATTCTGCCAACCAGGTAGGTTATCTAGTTTGGCAGCCGGTCCCTTCTCGCAACTCGAGTGGCGTGCTCATTGCTGACTCTTGGGAACAAGGAGTCATCCCGGTGTGAGACGACTTCATGCGGTCAACCCCTCAAATCTGCTCCATTGGGCGTCCCAGGCTGTGCTTTATCGGCTTGGTGAAATCCCGCTTGCGCCATGACCATGTCAACCTGCTTATCGACACCATGGATACCCTCCTTCAAGGCTTTCGCATAGATCTCGCTGAAGCTCTTGAATGCTTGCTGTTTGCCGTTCATGACTGCATTACCTCGCTGCACATTTTCAACAAAGTCCCTGGTGAAGATGTCAGGGTTGCGACCATCATCGACGTAGTCCACAATCTCCGGTGCTATTCGAATCTTGTGGACCGGGTTATTGGGAGACGCGGTTGGCGAAGTCAGAGTCTGCAGGTGAGACAGAGACTGTGCTAACTCGGTCCTGTTTGATGGTCAGCCCTGGACTGGAGCAGAAGACGCTTACCAAGGACAGAGAAGGTGTGGACACACATCTTATCCACGAGTAATGCCTGGGTCTCTGGCACATAGCCGTGAGTCTCCATTTGTATGTCAAAGAGGTGCTGTATGACATCCCTGATCGTTCCTGTGCCAATGATCAGCGTCACTCCAGCCGGAGGCGTACGGTGGCGACTGACCATGGACACTATTTGGGTCTTTGACCGGCGCCATCGTGTCGTCGAACAGGAAGCCAGAGAATCTCAGTCTTAGGATCCAGCGGGGCTGCTGAGCATTAATTCTGTTCTTCACAGACGCCGCCTGGTCTTGGTTCAGGACCTCTTCCGACCGAGTCTGGCTCCGGTGGCCCTGGAGATTTTCTGACAAGACGGGTTGCCAATCCTTGGGGACACTGGCTCTCGTAGCAGCGTCGTCGGCCTCAGTTCGCGCACCGAAGCCTGGTCTCTCAAAGTCGAGTCGCCTCGATGGTGCCGGAAGGGGCAGTGAACTTGCTACCTGTGACTCAAACCGGTCTGATAGATCCCAAGGGCGCTGCTCGTCGCCAGGCGATGAGGGTCTTAACCCTTCACCCCGAATGTCTGGCGTTCGGAGCTTCGGGCCAGGTTCCAGGTCGTTCTTTTCCACCTGGCTAGGGGGACCCGGCAGATAGAGCCCGGGGACCGGACAAACGATTGGTATGCTGGCGCTTTGCTGCCGTACTGGAGGGACTTTCAGAATGAGCAAGTGAGCTGTTGGCCTTTCTGATGGAGATGAGTGCGGCTTTGCTGGTGCCATGGCGTTTGGCCGGGCTCTCCCCGGGCTGTCATGATTGGTTCGTCGTGCCCTACGCCGAGGAGGCATTTGTGCTAGGACCACGGTCAGTGGCTGAAGCTAATTTGATGAGATTTACGGCCTGCAAGAGAAGAGTTTGGTAGAAGAATCAAACGTTGAAAAAGCTAGAGGTCAAGTCACGTTGAACCTGCTTTGGGGTGAGTGAAGGCAGTGACGGAGACAGACAACTGGCGTCTGTCCGTCTGAACACCCTCTTGTCATGCACTTTCACAGACTTGATCACACAGCACCACGGACACATGACCATGATCTCATGGTCAGTGTGCTTGATTCATCTACATCTACGCGGTCATTTACACTTCCTTCGTCTTGACTGACGCCGTCTTGGGAGGCATGTCGATCTCCCTTTCGACCATCTCTAGTCCCGACAGACTCGGATATCTCCTGGTAAAGGTGGCCTCCCAGTCCTCGTCTGGACTCATCTGCGTATGTCCGAGCTTGGCTGAATCGTTTGTCGCCTGTAAGGGGCCATCCCCATGACCAGTGCGCAGGACTTTGGGCTTCGGTGGTGCCACCGGACGCGGAGCTCGGACTTCTGGCATCGGGTGGAGGTCAGCAGTTGATGCCGGCGCTGATGAGGATATCTGATCGCTCCGGGCCACATGTTTATTGCCGTGATGACCCGCACCTGGTCCTCTGGGAGACTGGGGGTATGCAGGCGGTTCGGCCTGGCGCTGGTGTGAGGCCGATGGCGGGTCGGTGAATCGTCCGTATCCAGCCGCCGTTTTGGGTGGGGGCTTCTCGCTTTCTCGAAGGAGGGACTTCACCTTGTTTTGGATGGAGGCCGCTCTGGCGACGCCTTCACCGCTCACCGCACCACTACTGCCCCTGGCGGCCAGCCGCTGCCGATATTCGGCGGCGGCATTGGCCACCCTTCTTTCTTCGGCCTCCAACCGTCTTTTCTCCAGTTCACGTTTCATCTCGGGGGACAAATCCTCGGTTTCGTCGAGGGGAGGTCGGTCGTCGCTCAGATCGGTCGCCTCGGACCCGGCGATGGGCGTGAGTACATCGATCAGGTCTCGGGAAGGCGACACGCTTCGATCACGTTGATGGGAGTCGCTGTTGCTCTCAAACTTCTTGAATGCCTCTCCAAACCGCCCGGCGAGCAGCTTTGTTCCAGTCATGGCGATAGAAGGTAAACTGGCACGCTTGGCATGCCTGGTGGCGCTGTTCAGGCGTTTGTGGTGGCTTCTCCACTCCTTGCCCTCCTCTTCCCGTGCTTTGAGGAAGTCGACGTCGGAGGTGATATTAGTATCCGATTCCGCGGTGCCGAGCACATCAGGTTCTGCGCTGCTGAAGGTGGCTTCGTAGTCTAAACCCAAGATCTCTTTGTCCTTGGTATGAGTCGGTCTCGCGCCGATATTGAGGCTGACCGGCCGGCTCCTGAAATTCAGCGACCGTGATCGGTGCACGCCGATGCCCAGATTTCTCATGGTGGGACGGCCACCCTCGAGCGAGGGCCGCGACGACGTGGGGGGCCTCGGTTCGTGCTCAGAGACCGGCTGGGATCGCCGAGCATCGTCGCGGAGGAGGTTGGCGAGCCGGGAACCAGACTTGTGCGCCTCAATGGGACGTACCTTGGCTGTGACATGGCCAGGGCTCGCTGACCGGGGTGGGTTTTCGGAAGAAGGGAATCGATATATCGGCCGTTCGGTTGCCGGCTTCGTCGTCAAAGGAGGAGGGGAGGGTGAGGTCATGGTGCCCGTCGACACCATGACGGTCGCGGCCGTCTTTTGGGTCGTCGCCGGCGGCATACTTGCCCGTCCTGGGGGCTCTTTGCTCTCCACCTGTGACTTGCGCTCCAGCCCTGTTGGCGGCTTCCCCGCCGTCGGAGCCTTCTCATTCACCGGTTTCGGTTTCGTGGGGCTGGGTGGCCTGGCGAAGGCGTCGTCGGCCAGGGCGTTGGTCACCCGTTGGGCCAATGCCGGGTCAGAAGCCTCAGACTTTTTCTCGTGCGTCGAATCAAAGGCGAACTTGCTGCCTTTGTCGGTCATGAGCGCGAACTGGTCCAACGTCGGGAATCGAGACGACAGCTCGTCTCCCTCAGGGCCTTTGCTTCCGTCCAATGCGGCAAATGGATCCGCGCTATCCATGATACGAAGTGGTGATGGACTGGGTTTTGCAGAACCATGGTTCGACACCGGATTCGTCGGCCGACCTCGTCGCATGGGTTCGACATGAGGAATGTTGGGTGCCGTCTCTTGCGTCGTCGGCGGAGACAACGTGGCTCCCATTTTTGACTGGGAGCTGGACGTCTGCGGCAGGATCTGATCTTTTCGGCCTTCTGATCGACTCCGATGAGCATAGATGTCCGTCACCGGCAATTCTCGGCCATCCAACTGGCACGCTTTCTGCAGAACCTGATAAATGTTCGGTCGATCGGACGCGCGTTCTCGAAGCATGGAAGCAATCATGAGCTTGAGCTGGTCCGAGAATCGGGGATAGCCTGGAAATTTGAAGCGGGCATTGAGGATGGCCATTTGGCCGACCTCCTCGAAGGGAGTGGTGTAATAGCACAGCTTGTAGAGGAAGACTCCCAGGGCCCAGATGTCGCTCTTCTCGTCAATGGGCTGCTTTCGGTACACATCGATCATTTCCGGACTGCGGTATTGCAGCGTCGTGTGCCGTTGGACGTCCTCTTCGATGAGTCGTCCTTCCGCGGCCGTGGTCGCCGCCGGCCGTGGAGGTGCTGCCGAGCCAAAATCGCACAACTTGTAGATCCTGGAAGAGCCCGACTTGGAGATGAGCACATTTTCCACCTTCAAGTCTCGATGCAACAACGGCGGTGTCAGATAGTGCATGGCCGCCACGCCCTCGGCGACGTCGGTGAATATCTTCAGAATCTCAGGCTCGGTGAGCCGATTTTGTAGTCTAGTGTTCATGAAATCAATCAACCCGCCACCCTCGCAGAACTCCATGAGCAGGAAAACTTCGTAGCCGCCACCTTTCAATTGAGAAGCATGGGAATCAATATATTTCACGATGTGCTTGTGCCCCCGCAGTCGCTTCATCGTCTCCACTTCCGTCCGCATGTTGGTCAGATGGTCCTTGTCAGGAACAGCGACCCGCTTCAAGACCGCTTTCTCTTTCCCATCCACGGAGTGAGGCAGGTGGACGACATAGACGTGGGCAAAGCCGCCTTCGGACAGATACCGGTCGATGATGACTCGGTGATGTCCCACCTGCACCTTGGTGCCCGGCAAGAATGTTCCCGCTGGAGCAGTGTGTGTCGGCAGCGAAGGAGGCGCGCCAGCGGGAAATGAGCCTTTGGAGGCCAATGGAGACGTGTAAACAGCCATGGCGGAAGTTGGGTCAGAGCTTTCGACGTGCGGCTGAATATAGACGAGGACTATCTGTCAATCATAGCGGAAATCAACGGGCACTTGACACAGGAGAGAGCGCCGACCGTGTGGGAGGTTGACCAGCCGGGTCTGTTGTAGGATGGAGCCTAGAAGAGCGCATGATATTGCTCCTCCCATTTAGGCCGACCGTGAAGAAGGCCCAAGCAGCGATGCCAGTGAAACACTTGGCCCCGGCGCCGCTTCATTCAATGACGTCCACCGCCAAGCTCCTTAAGGCCGCAGATTAAAAAAGTCTCTGCATCTGTGGTCAACCCATTTAGACCGGCCGACTGACACCACCCGCTTAGCCACTGTGGTTGGTGGCACGCAAAGGATGTCCCGCGATACTTCTAAGAAGCGCAAGCTCGAATCCGATGCAGGGGACGACCAGCATCGATCGCGGAAACCTCGAGTCCTCGCAAGCGATCCGGGCGAGGCAGGGCAAATACCGGCCCAGGGAGAAGATGTCTCCAATCACACAATTTCTCGCGAGTCGGGCACTCGGACGAAGCTGGTGAAAAAAAAGGGACAGTCACGGCAAGAGAAGTCGGAACGGAGGTCGAAGAAGAACAAGAAACCAAAGACGCTGGCAGCAAATCCGGTCCCAGAATCCGCGACATTGACCCTTGGTACGGAGATAGAGACCGATGATTTTGCCGGTGGAGAGGACTTTGTTCCGTTGGGAGAGGTGGAAGACCCCAAGTCGGCGAAGAAAGCGAAAAAGGCCTTGAAGCGACAGCAACAACAGGAGCAACAGCAACAGCAGCAACAACAGCAGCAGCAGAAGAAGAAGAAGAAAGAGGACGCACCTTCCATAAAGTCATCGCGCTTCATTGTTTTCGTCGGCAATCTTCCTTACGACACAACCGAGTCACAAATCGAGGCACACTTTTCCAAGCTCGCTCCAATTTCCATCCGACACCGGACCGACAAGAAAACAGGTCACAGCAAGGGCTTCGCATTCCTCGAATTCGATGCGGTTGACAAGATGAACGCCTGCTTGAAGTTATACCACCACTCCATCTTTAATTCCGGAGAAGAGGCCCATGGCGGCCAATCTGACGACGTCGGCAAGGAAAAGGGACAGGGCGGCCGCAAGATCAACGTCGAATTAACGGCCGGTGGAGGGGGTGGAAAAAGCCAAGATCGCAAAGACCGGATCAAGGCCAAGAACAAGAAGTTGGACGGTGAAAGAGAGAAACGAAGGCTCAAGGAAAAGGCCAAACAGGAGAAAGCGTTGCAGAAAAAGAAAGAAGAGCCGGCGACCGGGGCCAATGCCAGCAGTTCGGACGTTGTGGTTAAAGATGATCGTGCTGCCATCCATCCCAGCCGTCTGAGCAGGGTGCCGTACTAAAGCTGGTTGGAAGGTCACACAATATCTTTATAATAATATCTCTGCAAGAACACCCTAGACCCAATGAACAAACGCCGTCTCCTCTTCCTCCCCTGCTGCCGCTCCTCCTCACAATCATCTTCCCCTTCCCCTCCCCCGATCGCCCGTTCATTAAACGAATGCAGAATGGCCCCGGTCAAACATTGGCCTGGAGCACCGAGGTATGACACCGAAGAAGCAGTGAAGCGCGGAAAATCTATATCCCCTTTACCACTTGGTCGAGTACTGTTGGAGATCAAAATCAATGTTGCTCGCTAATCAGTTCGTCGTCGTCAAAGGATGGTGCACTTCGTCTTCTTCTTCGCGTTGACGGGCCGCGGATTGAGAACAGCTCTGGAATCCCGGTTAGTGGGTGGATGGTTTGAATTTCTGGAGGGTCTTTGCGACATGATGTCGACCTTACCGGATCGCCTCGTCGAACACGCTCTTCAGATTTCTTTGGGTTAAAGCGGAGCATTCCAGATATTTGACAGCTCTAATCTCTCTGGCCACGGCCAATGCCTGTTCATATGACACGGGCTCCATCTTTTTGGCTCGCAAGCTCTCCGCGGTCTGTTTGTCATCTCTCAAGTCGAGCTTGGTGCCGACGAGGATGATGGGAACGTTGGGGGCGTGATGTTCTATTTCCGGATACCACTGGCCGTGACCGTCAGCATCAGGAATCTGCGTCGTGGTGGGATCAGCGTACCTTGGCCTTGACGTTGTCGAAACTGGGTGGTGATACGATGGAGAAGCATATCAGGAATACGTCCGTCTGGGGGTATGAAAGTGGTCTCAACCGATCGTAATCCTCCTGACCAGCCGTGTCCCACAGCCCGAGCGAGACAGGTTTGCCGTCTACCATCACACTCGCGGAATAGTTGTCGAACACGGTGGGGATATATTCGCCGGGGAAGGCATTGGTGGTGTAAGATATGAGCAAGCATGTTTTGCCCACCGCACCGTCGCCTGTGACTACGCATTTTATCGATTGTGTTGCCTGCGCAGCCATCTTCTATGTAGTCTGTTTCTGGAGGTCGAGCTGCTGCGTTGCCAGACCGAGAAAAGGCTCAGCCTGTCTAATATGCGCCCGTGTCAGGATGATGTCGAGCCGGAGGGGGACTGGTAGGGGGGGCCGTTCGTCGCGACGCGATGCGGGTTCTGCAGCTGGGGGGCCGGCGCGTCCTCGGGAGTCGACAATCTCCAGACGGGTCTGGAAGGTACAGATATGTATGTCCTGCGCAATGGCGTGGCGTTCAGTCGTCCGCCAAAGGAAAATCTCAGGGCCAGCGTCGAGGTGGAAAAGTACGGGTCCAAGTTGGAGCTCAGGGTCAAGGGGGAAACGGGAGCGTCCGCACCGACGTTTGGTGAACAGTCGGTCTCAACGAAGCATCACTGGCTAAAGCAATTCCTGAGACGCTCGAGTGTAGGAAACCTGCCCGTTGTCCAAGGAGCCAATGATCTTGACAGGAAGCGTGTTCTGAAGCACGGGCAACCTAGTCCGATCACTGCAGGCCCATCATTTGAGCGTCTGCAAAATGCTCTTGGGCGCGTCCCGACGCTTGGCGATCATTTGCCTGTTCCGCCTCATCGGTGGACTGATGTGTGGATTCGGCATCTTCACAGACTCGGTCGAATCAGCGTCTCATTCGCCGGGCTCGATCAGTCCGCGACAACGAGTCCGACGTCTGTCTTTGCTCCGTGGCCAGCAGACCTCTGCCGAGAAGGACAGAAGCAATCATCACTTCTACAAGTTTATGGGACCGGACGGCGGCGGGATGGACCAGAGAGAAAGTCGGGCAGGTCAAGAAGGGATTCACCAGCACCAGCCACGGTACGGTCCACGGCCATGGTACCGAGAGTGACCAGCCCTGAGCATCTTGTGGCCTGGAAGCGCATAACACTCGGTGGACACCGAATCCGACGGCATCGACAGCGGTCAACAGACGGGGAAGCCTATACCTACCCTGCAGAGCCAGCGTCTTCCGTCTGCCACCCGACCCTGGTGGCGTGTCAGTGCTGCTCGGCCGGCCGGTCGCGACTGCAGGGTGTCCAGCGTCGGCCTTGGGGGGCTCTGTGCCTGTCCTCGTAGAACTCTCGCTTTGAGAGGCGAGAATGTGAGGTGAATAATGTGGTGTCCGGCCAGCGTAGGCAGTGGCATTTGCCTGAGCAGGACTGCCCTGCGGATCCAGTGCCAGATAAGGCTCGAGGTGGACAGAATGGCCAGCCAAAGGAGGCCATGGAACCCACTGCCGGATATGGCGAATGATGACTGTCCCGGTGCCCAATGCAAGAACCGAGAGAGTTACTCGCTAACTAGTGTGTCCAGCCCTTTCTCTCCACATGGCCAAGGAGCCTGGAACCCAGCTCGGCAGGCTCGACAAGAAGTATGCTTGAAGAATGATGACACCACACCCTCACAGTCCGTCCCCCGTCCAGACCCCCGGTCTTGATGACCGCCGCGACGCAGGGTTAGCCGAGCCGGCTCTCGCTCGGGTATACTGCTACGGTTATATTAATACAAGACATGGCCGTGTGGCCTACACGGGAACGGATTATGGGTGATGCTCGTGATGGGCATTTTTAGCGTGGGCTGCTGCTGCAAGGCTCAAACTCGCCATCTTCGACGTGCTTACTCCACCTGGCCTGTTTGGCAGTGTTAGGCTCAGAAGCCCACCGGTTGGATACCACTCAGATGCCTTTCTACTCTGTTCCACGGGCCGTGTCGTGCGCGACTCGTCGATGATAGCTGGTGTCGATACCCGGCGATCATCGCCACAACATGCAATCGACGTCCATCGTTGGCGGCGGCGGCGGCGGAGGGAGTGGTGGTGTCGAACGTGTCCCCCAACAACCGGCAACCAAGAAGCCGCAAAGGCGGTTTCAATTTATTGACAACAATAACATCACGTCCATGGGCTCTAATTCGACACAGGTCCGCCGCCATGTCATGCAGGAGTATATGCGCGAGAAGCGGTGGCAGGCTCGGTCCAGGCTCCAAGGTTACCTAGAGCCCGAGTCTCAAGCTGGACGGTCACCGGTTCAGAGCGCACACACACAGAATCATAGTGGACAGCAGCACGCCAAATCCAAGACCAGCAGCAGCCAGTCAGATCCGGCCACGCCGGAGAGTGGAACATTTCCAGCAGCTCATGTCATCGGCACCAGCTCGCCGTCCTCTCAGAGCGCCTCCGAAGCTGTAGACGAGATCCCACGATATTGGCTGGAGCAGCCCACCGCAAAGGAGAGATGGTCGACACGATTCAATTTGGGACCGGCAGCGTTTGCCCAGTTGGCGGACTTGCTGCCGGAACAACCAACACCAGGACGACCATCATCATTATCTTTATCCGCGTCATCCTCCCTCCTTTCGTCGCCGTCCACCATCAGCAGCTCGGGCGAGCCCGGGCTTCCCGTCCGACAAAGACGGTCGTATCAGACCAAGATGGGGGCGAGTCCGGAACCGCAGTCGGTGCTCAGCGCTGCCAGAACGGACCCCTTTGATTGTCTGCCCATGACACTCACGAGATCCGACCAGGTGCTGTTCGACTTCTACGCCAACGTCATGCCGGCTTGCTCCTACGGATTCGAGCGTCGGAGTCCTCACGCGCACAATTGGTATCTCTCCGTGTTCATCCCCGAGGCCATGAAAGGCGCGGTGTGCTTCCAAAACACGATTTTGGTCCACGCAGCCAACACGCAAGCATGGGTCCAAGGACTCGCGGAAACTCGTCTGACGATCGAGCATCGCGCGCGAGCGTCGCAGTTGCTTCTCGATCACTACCAGCGGTTCCCCGACGACACGTCGGATGCCACCATCTCGGCCACGCTCTCCGCGGCCGCCCTGGAGGACTTTGATCCGCGATTGGAACGACGCAAGTATGCGTGGATGCATTGGCGAGCCGCCGTGCAGAAGATTCGCGACCGTGGAGGCCCGGCGGCATTGGTTCAGCACAACCGGTTGCAGATGCTCATCAACTGGTCGGATTACATCTTCTCGGGATACAACGCGCACGGGGCGACGTTCTACTTTGACCACGAGTCGTCACCGGAGCACACCAATGATGAGGAAGCTGAGATCATCGCGCGGAATGAGGTGGCACATCAATGTGAGGAGTTGATCACATTTCTCAAGTGTGTCGAGCACTTGGCCATGGTCCAAGCGGGAATGCAGCACAATGCCGTGGCGCGGAGACAACAGACCATGCGATTCAGCGTCTTTCGCCCTGGCAGACCCCTGCACAACCTGCTGGCGAGCCCGAATGGACCGCGGTATACAGGGACGGGCCAGTACAAACAGATCATCTCGCGGTTGGCCGCGCTGATGACGATCAACACGGCCATATGGGAATATCGACACTCGCCCGAGCTCAGCGAAGAGTTCTTCACCGAGTTGACCGAGAACATCCTGTACAACGATTTGGACCAGCACCTCTCGGTGGAAGCCTTGATCCAGATCCTGTTGAGCGGCAGCAAAAACCCGGTGCTCCTTCACAGCGAACGTCCATGGTTCGTCGGCCGCATGCTCAAGATCGCCAAACGCCTGTCGAGGCCGAGCTTTGAGAAGCTGAATGACTTGTTGCGGAGCTATCTGACGCTCGGGCCTGACCTGCGTCCGACGATGATGGAATGGGAGAATGAGCTGCGCATGGAAGTTCTCCAAGCACCGCTTGTCCGCTACACGGTGCCCTTTATGGATACAGCGACTTGAGGCATGTCCTGTCCTGCCCTGCTGGCCCCGTCCTGTCTTGTGGGCACAAGCCTAGACCGGCTGCTCTGGCGGATGATTTGGCAGCTTGCCGCGCCCCCTAGACGAGCCTCGTGGCGCACGCCAGTGGCCATCTGGGTATGGGGCTGGGCCTATCTTTACAATCAAACGCAGGTTGTAGGGAAATCTGCCGGCGAATTTGGCGGCCGGCCGTTTTTGGCGGCAGTCTTTCCTCAATGTCAAGACGCCACCCTGGTTCCAAATACCCAATTTTCTCCCCTCTTCCGACATATGGTACCAGATAAGGTCCTCGACCATACCGGCTCCAATAATGGCGCTTCGTACATTCGGGGAGGATTCCTGACCCTCCCGACACTGCCACAGAGAACGAGGAACTCACGTCGATTTCCATGACATCACGGCTCAACCGCGTCGTCGAAAGCTCGATCTCCTTTCAGGCCGCCGAGAGTCCGACGTTTCTCCCTTCCATGACATGAGAGACCCTGACCATCACACCCGCAGGCAACTGCTTCACATCACTCACTACATGACCTTCCTGACCGGGATTTTGGACGCTCTTGACATCCTTTGCGGACATTAGCATTTTGTGAACCATCCTGCACGTGTGCATGACTCTGACATCTTTCGAAAGTCAGCTAATACCAAGCTCTACCGGTACCTATATGTCATGACGACAATAGGCCGATTACATGGGCAGGGCTACTGGCGACCGTAAATACAACAGCAGTGTTTCAAGAAGGGATCAGGAGGCCAAACCCGTTCATATACTCCTCGTCCACGCCGAAAAGGGTTGAAGGAGGCAAGCGTGAAGTCTTATATCCAACTCGCCAGATTACTAGGTACAGTAATAGGAAGTTTACCCTACCCGATTGTTCACCTACCTCCAGCTAGCCATCCGGCACTATATTACCGTTCCAGTCTACCTTTAATGTTAAAAAAAGCCAATGAGAAGGAATCCGTTTGACGCTGAAACGAACCCTCAGCTTGTAACGGTTAAGCCCACCATGGCCTTAATCGACTGGGGCCAAACTTGGAGCCCTCGCCGATGAGATTCCAAGTTCCCTAACTGCTTCGTGTACCATTTGGCGCTCTCTTCACAGTTTGGGCTCTCGTCAAACAGTGTATCCAAAGTCAACTGATCTTGCGTATTTGAAGGAATCTAGATATCTTTATATATACACAATTGATGAGCGAAATACACCAGGCTGCAACGCTGTTCCCTGGGCAACCGGTTCCTAACACAGAATCTTATGCACCTTATGGAGGCTGACAACCCTCAGAATCATGTGAGACAACCTCCCAATTACAAGATGTCGGACTGTTCTACAGCAGGCGTTCGTTAACTGGCTACAAGGACCAATGTCTTCATCCGAAATCAGTCCAGGACGAGACGGATTTAAGACACAGTATAAGCGAGAAGGGATGGAGGATGTTCAAGTAGAGTATTTTGCTGCACAGGTTAGTAGAATCCAAGTGGCGGAGCTTAGTCATGATGACTATCCAACCGCATAAAAACTCAACGAGACGGAATAGAGGAACAAAGCTTTGAGGATGAAATTGGTCTAGGAGATCCATGGGAGAACGCTTGAAGGACGAACCAACCTCATGCTCCCGGACAGATCGCTGGAGGAAAATTCGAGAAAGACTCGCGAGCGAGATGGGCCCTCGGAGACTCCTCCCACAGCAGCACCCCCGCGCAAACCAAGAACTGTGGCTGACTAGTCGTTGTTGTCGTCGTCGCTGCTCGTATTCTTGTGCAGCATCCCAGAATCTGCTCACCTGAAGCCCGACTCATCAGAGTGTCTGGATCAAGGGCAGGAGAGTTCCGACCTGGTTCTGGCGGGCTGTGACCAAGCCCAATCATGAATCACTTATTGCCTGGAAGTTCAACCATACGAGATTTTGACCGCCAATACGACTTAGGCTCATGCTTCGATTCGGCTCTTCTGACAGCTTCGATTGGCTCTTCTGACAGCGTTGATTCGGCTCTTCGGACAGCTTCGATTGGCTTTTCTGACAGCTTCGACTCGCTACTTCTGACAGCTTCGATTCCACACTTCTGACAGCTTACATCTTCTCTGCGATCATATTTCGGTCCAGCGGGAATTTCTCAAACACATAGCTGTTCCGAGCCTTTGCTGGTGTGAACTGGTCAAGAAGTATTGACCGTACCATGCCCTTGACAGCACGTCGGGCGTGATGTGGTTGCCCATCTTCTGCTGCGCCTTCTCGGCTTTGGGCTCCTTTCTCTTCGGCTACGATTCCGGTATCATTTCGTCTTCGATTGCCCAACACGATTTTGTCCACCGGTTCGGCCAGGATAGTGCTCTCCCTGATAGCACCGCTGGTGGAATCGTGTCATCCTTTACGGGCGGTGCCATGCTGGGTTCACTTTTGGTCAGCCCCCTGGCCGATCGATATGGGAGAAAAGCGGCGATATTCCTTGGATCAGTGATGGCGTGTTTGGGCGGCACATTACAGGGCGGCGCCTCTAATGTGGCAACGATCATTGTAAGTGCTTCCGAATCCCCATTCCATTCCGATGCCGAAACACCAACCTCAGGCCTCATTCGAAACAAAGGGGAGAGTATCCGAATTGGCGTGTCCACCAATTTTGTCGCTCCGTTAGGGGACGGGAGGCCTCCCCCATCCCATGTCCTCTGACGAGCTTTCTGTCGTTTGGCTGACGTGAAGCCTCCTCAGATCGGTCGGATCATTGCCGGCTTTGCGATTGGCATGCTCTCGGCCACCATTCCAAATTACTGTGCCGAAGTGGCACCACCGACCATCCGCGGTCTGTTAGCAGGCATGCAGCAATGGATGCTGGGGCTGGGATTCGTCTGCGCGCAGTGGGTGGGTTATGGCAGCTCCTTGGTCGACAGCCCGTTCAGCTGGAGATTCCCGCTGTCATTCCAAGTCATACCGGCGTTCGTGGCCGTCTGTGGGACCTGGTTCTTGCCTGAAAGTCCTCGACACCTGGCGGAACGGGGAAAGGAGTCGCAGGCGTACGCCGTCCTTGGTCGACTACACTCAGATCCGGTCGCCGTGGATGCCGAGTACCGCCGGATCCAAGAGACTCTCTCGGCTGAACGCAGATCCAGTTTCTCCTGGTCTGATATGTTCCAAAGGCGGCCGTTGCGAAAGAGGTTGTTGCTTGCTTGCGGCATCCAATTGTTCACACAAACGTCCGGGATCAACGTCATCAATTACTACGGCCCACGCATCTACAGCCTCCTGGGCTTTGGAACGTCCCGGTCCTTGCTCATCATCGGCATCTACGGCGCCTTGGCGCAGGTCTACAATACCATCTGTATCGCCGTCGTGGACCGGGTGGGCCGAAGAAAACTGTTGATTCCGTCGATGGTGGTAAGTTTGGCCTTGTCGCTCGCGGGGATTCTTCCTGTCCTTGACTGACGGCGATAGGGCATGGGCGCGGCTCTGTGTGTCAACGCCACCCTTGCTCAATACTACATCCACACAGATGACGATGAGACGGCGGCGAAGCACAGCGGCAATGCATTGAGGGCGAGTGTCGCCATGAACTTTGTCTTCTCCGTATTCTTCACCAGTCTCGGCTGCCTCAGCTGGATCTATTCGAGCGAGGTGTTCCCGACGGCCATGAGGGCGAGAGGGACGTCGCTGTCGACCTTCACCAACTGGGCGGCGAATCTGGTGTTTGCCCAATGCTCGCCCATTGCCCTCACGCGCATGGGTTATCGATACTTTTACGTCTTCATGGCCTTCAATTGGTCCGCGGCGGCAACCGTATTTTTCTTCTATCCGGAAACGCAGGGGTACACTCTGGAAGGCACGAATGATTTGTTCGGAGATCTGGTTGCGACGCCACCTCAGCAGGAGGTGCATCGAGATGATGATGACCGTAGTCGTGGTGGTGATGCAGACCGAGCGCCTGTGGAGCAGCGAGAGTCGATCACAGCCGGAATGAGTGAGAAGCAAGCTTAGCATACCTGAAAGCGGTCTTCCCGCCGAATGCCATGTCATGTTCAAGCCTTTCCCACCAGAAAATGACGATCCTGGCTCGGTGAACCACTTTAGCCGCCCTTACCCGCCTTCCGCCAGATCTGATCAGATGGCCGGTTTTGAGTCTGCCAGGAATATTCAGCGAGGCCGCAGCGGGCGCCAAAGACCACATCGCCGGCCATTTTAGCGTGAGCGATGGAGACAAAGATCGAGTCTCTTCTATTTTCCCGTTCGCCACTCGTGCGGAGGGCCTGCTTCTCCAAGTCGAGACCATTAAAATGACGGGTGTCAGGCCCAGAGGCTTTGGCATGGTCTTTGTCGGAAGAAATATTGTCACCGCCGTGCAGCGGTGCATTGGCAATGAGATGGCCTCGGAAGGTTCTCCATCCATCCATCCATTGAGAGCACGCGCGGGAGGAAAGAGGCGTTACAGAAGTACGATTTCTGCCGCAGCTAAGCTTCCATGTCCAGCCGACGGATGTATTCTGTCGGTCAGGGGTCATCGGGGTTAGTCCAGGGAAAGGACGGAAAGAGGGGCCCTGTAGCGCTGGAGTGGTTAGTTCAGCAGTTAGCCGTCTGACTTTCATTGCCAGGCAGTTGGTAGCGGCATATTGTCCTCCTTGGGAAAAAGAGTGACTGCGGTGTACGTCGCGATCCGAGGACGGAACAGTGACCAGGCCACTCAAGGCGGTGTCGGAGAACTCAGCAACGGTTTGGTCAGTCAGAGCAAAGCGCCGTCAGGAAGACCCCAATGGGCAGGCCTGATGGTGTTTTTGGGCGCCGCCATCGGGAGTGGAGAGGAGAAGAGGGATAAGAGGAGGGGGCGCGTGCTAGGACGGCTGGCGCGTGTGTACGTGGGTGGCGTCCGCTATCCACAACTTTTGGGACTGTCGTTCTGAAGGCCACGGCCCAGCAGGGCAAGTCGATTCGTCCATGTGCGTGGGCCACAGCGGCGGCGTTCAGCGATCCAGCGACTGACCAAGCGGCTGTCATCAGATCGGCGGTGCCCTATGCCAGTGCCATGTCAGTGTCCCAAGCGGACCACCCATGGGCCATGCCGTTCGCCTCTTAGGCCTGGGGTCTCTTTTGGAGAGGGGGTTTTTTGGTGGCCGTGGTATCGGTAGTGGTGGTGGTTGTCCTCACCCTCGTCTTCTCGTTCTCTATCATCTCCGTGGTCGGTGCATTATGTCCGTGCTCGAAGACACATTAATCATCGCCCATGACGCCACTTCAGCAAGCTTAATCTCGCTCTCTCGTAGATCCATCGCGGTCATTATCTTTGCTGCGACTGGCCGCTTGACTCACTCGTCGCCCGGCTCGCGCAAACGTCGAGATCTTGGTTCTGCGCCCACCGTCGCCGCCCGTGAGAGGAGAAATCTTGCCCGTCCGGCCTCGGTCAGATTGCGCGCGGGGTGCACACTAGCATGAGAAATAGCCCGCGGCAACACCACGCCCGCTCGCTGGGGCGCGAGAGAACGTCAGAAAAGCCAGGCTGGCCGAGGGATCTGCCTCATTGAATGGGCGCACGGTGGCGTCGTGGACGCAGCAGACGTCACTCTCGTGCGCAGCAGCAGAATGGGCGACCACAGCTTGGGCCTGGCCGACGAGGCTCTCGACGACCGGCCGGCCACGCCAGAGCCCATGTTCTATACCGGGGCGGATGGGACGACAGCCGACTCCAAGACGACCAGCCCGACGGCCAATTCGCCCGCGAATGGGTCCAATGTCAAGACGCGGGTGCCGATGCAGAAACGCCGGCGGGTCACCAGAGCCTGTGACGAGTGTCGGCGCAAGAAGATCAAGTGTGATGGCAAGCAGCCCTGTACCCATTGCACCGTCTACAGCTACGGTAGGTCCGCTCACGGTGGCCATGCTCGGCCTCTCCCTCCATGACTAATGCCATGCTGCAGAATGCACATACGACCAGCCGTCGAACCGGAGGCGCAACCCGGCGCCGCAGTATATCGAGGCGCTGGAACAGAGGTTGCAGAAAGCCGAGGCCATTCTGCACTCGGTCCTGCCCGGTGTCGATCTGGACGATCCCAAGTTCGCTGCTCGAGGCGTCGAGCAGATCATCGAGTCGTCCAAGGCCCGCATGGCGGCGTCCAAGCCACCAGCACCGGAGTGCGCGAGGCCGGAAGATGACGCACAGATCCAATCCATGGTCGAGCGGACGGGCACTCTCGTGGTCGATGACAACGGCAACTGGGACTTCCATGGCCACTCGTCCGGCTATGCCTTTATGCGCAAGTTTCGTGCGCAATTTGGCGATCAAATGTTGCCGGAGCCCAAGTTGTCGCCGAAGAATCGGTCGATATCGCAGGTGCTGGACTCGCCCAAGTCGCAACAATCGTCGCCTTATGAGTTCAACGTGATCACGGCGGCCGACCTCCCGTCGCGAGAGGTCGCCATCGAGCTGTGTCGAAATACGCTGGACGACTGTTGCGCATTGATGCGCCCCCTTCACCAGCCCACCTTCTTCCGGCGACTGTTCGACCTCTATGAGACGGATCCGGAGCAATACCACAACCAGCACATGCAGTTTCTGCCGCTGCTGTACGTCGTCATGGGCGTCGGCTGTCTCTTCTCCAAGACCGAGCATGAGAACACGCTGCTCGGGTTGAAAGGATACCGGGAAGCACTCGAACAAGGGTAAGACTCTCCCCGGGACGGCAGGTGGAGGAGGCGCGGAGGGCGTGCTAATCCGGTCCGGTAGATATCAGTATTTCAACACGGCCAAGCACATGCTCGACATCACCGACTGTCGGGATTTGATGACCATTCAGTCTATTTTCTTCATGATTCTGTTCCTGCAGGCCACCGCGAAGCTGGCCACATGTTATGCCTATATCGGCATTGCACTGCGTGCCTGCTGCCGGCTCGGCCTCCACCGGAACCTCCCCAACAAGTTCCACCCGATCGAGCAGGAAGAACGAAAGCGGATGTTCTTCCTCATCCGCAAGATCGACGGCTACGTGGGCGCCATGCTGGGGCTGCCGGAAATGCTCAGTGAGGAAGATATCGACCAAGAGCTTCCTCGGGAGGTGGATGATGAGTACATTACCGAAGAAGGCATTCGACCCATGCCCGCCGGCTCTTTTCCTCTTCTCAAGGCCACCAACGCGCACACCAAGTTGACCGGGATCCTGCGCAAGGTCGTCCGTCACATCTATCCCATCAAAGGCCCCGCCAACGTCTCCAGCGGCGAGCGGTATAGCATCAGCCACCGACGAATACGAGAGCTGGAGCGGGATCTGCAGGCGTGGATGGATGAGTTGCCCATGGAACTTCGGCCGTCCGATAATGCCGGAAGAGAGCTGTCCCGGTACGTATGATGGATTGATTCCACGAGACCTCCTTCTCCGGCCACATCTGATCGTCCCAGGGTCCAACAACTCCTCCGCATGTCTTATGCCCACGTGCAGATGATGATGTACCGGCCGTTTATCCATTACGTCTCCCAGGCGTGCCAGACCCGGAACGTCGACAAACGCAGTTTTGCGTGCGCGGCGGCCTGTGTCAGCGTCGCCCGCAACATCGTCCACATCACGACGGAGATGAAGCGGCGCGGTCTGCTGGTGGGCGCGTACTGGTTTGTGATGTATACGACCTATTTTGCCATCCTGTCTCTCGTCTTTTTCGTCCTGGAGAATCCCGACAGTCCGACGGGAAAGGACATCCTCAAGGACGCCATGGAGGGCCGAGACACTTTGGCCAGTCTGGCCAAACGCAGCATGGCTGCTGACCGGTGCACCGTGAGCTTAGCAGTAAGCGCGCCCGCACCGATCGGATTGTGTTGTTCTGAAAAAGACTGACCGTGCTTGCTCCAGGGATTGTTCAACGAGCTGCCTGAAAAATTGAATGAACGACGAAACTCGATGCAGTCGGCGTCAGCGTCCGTTCGGAAGCGGCCGCCACCGGTCGGTGAGACCGCGGCAGGAGGACAACATCAAGGCAATCACAGTGCCCCCAATGCGGCGACACCGAATAGCCTGCGCGAAAGCAGCTTGATCTCGAACCGAGCACGCACCTTGCCTCAGGACTTTCTCTCCAAGCACGCGAAGCGGTCTTCGATGCCCGAGCCTCTCCCGACCGGCGGGAGTCCCGGAGCGATCACGTTGCAAAGACCATACAATCCACACCCGCTGAACTTTAGCGGTCCGGCCGCGGCGACCTCGCCCGTCTCTGGCCAGTTTGACTTTATTCCCCGACCGAGCCGGGCGCAGATCCCGGATCTGAAAAACGTCATGTTTCCGAGCGACAATCCTTTTGCCTACCCGAACCAGCCCATGAGCACTCTTGAATCGGTCGACGCGGCCCAGTACGGGATTCCCGAGTCCGGCATGGAGACGCCCTTCTCGGGATCCAACGAGAATGGCATGTATGGCACCCCCAGCAACATGCATCCCCAAGCGCCGCCCCAGGCCAACGCCACACAGAGCTACGACTTCTCGGCCGCAGCACACACCTACGACGATCACGGCCACCTGGCGCCTCAGTTGACGCCCGGACGACAATTCAGCACGCCGCTGGACGACCTGACTGACCAACACGGGCTCGGTATCGGCCACAACCAGATATTCGACATGCCGAGCGTGCACGAGCCCATGGATGGAGGAATGTCGGGTCCGCCGCAGATGTCGCAGGAGGACTACTGGAATCAGATGAGCAAGGGCAACGTGGGCACCCGGACGGGATTCGCCGCCAGTGCCGGTGTCAACCTCGAGGATTTGTTTGGGGGGGACGGATGGGGCGGCGTGTGGAATGATGCCCACTATCCTCGACAGTAGGACAGGACGTGCTCACGGCGCTCTGAATCACCTCGGGGAGTGCGCTGGATGGAACGGTGAGGACGGGGGCCCTGCATGCACGCGGACATGCATGACCTGAGAATGACGGACTCCGGTTGGAGATGATTTGAATTTCTTCCCATTGTGACGTGGTATTTATATGAGCAGCGAGGACACGGACGCATCATTTGGAAGGGATTTCTTGACGATGCGTATGGGGGATATACAGGGCCTGGCAAGTGCCCTCGGCGGTGGTCACATCGGCAGCACATCCTTTACTTTGGAATGCGGCCATTTATTCTTGAGAATCGATAGACAAAATGACCTCGGTGGGAGACTCGTAGGAGGCCGTCTCTCTCACCACGAGCTTGATCCTCGAGTCGGACGTTCTCTCCCAGGTGATGGCCGCGAGGATTGGCCTCCTGCTGTCTTCAGAGCCTCGTCGTCGAGCCAAGGTCTGGGCAACAGCCAAGCTCGCCAGCACAAGAGTCCCATTCTTCTTTTCACTTCCCGTCTTCTCGCATCTTCCTTTCTCTCTCCCCGGCACCGTCCGCCAGCGTGTCGGGGGAGCACATCCAGCGAAGAATGAGATGCTGTGGCGAGCTGAGCGGTGACGGCCTGAGTCCGAGTGAGGACATCGGAAGTGAGTTGTCTCGAGCATAGATCAGGCCATTTGCCTTGCACATGGGTTGTCGTGGCACAGGGACCTTGCATTCAAGAGGAAGGCGACAACATCCAAGAATCGTGTTTCAAATGGACAGACTTCAGGACTGCCGGATCCCAGCGCAATGGCCCATTCTCCTGGACAAACTCACCACCATAAGAACGGAGGGCGGGAACAAGTGAGGATAATTGACCTGGACGCCCTGAGAAGGGACATGAAATGAGCACCAGGTTATTATCGCCAACCCAGATGCGCCTGGCACCACAGATGCTGGTCAGTAATCTACTGACGGTCACGTACAAAAGATCACCGGAATCCGAGTTGTCCCGCCCCAAGTCGGCCGCAAAGCAGCATAAAAAATATTCGGGTCAGGATACATCGGTCATGGGGTATACAGCATATCGCCATCGACTTGGGTGACCTGACCCTCGTCATACTTTACTCTTGACGATGCGACAGGAAGGGGACGGAAGCACACGGGTCTTCCCCAAAAACCTCGGCGTCTCCGGAGACTGCCCCCTGAGGCAGGAGTTCGCCACAATTGTCTTGGATCTTGGCCCCAACCTTGCCGGCCAAGATGGCCCTCCTTTGCCCAGCTTGCCCAGCGTGCCCAGCGTGCCCAGTCTGCCCAGTCTGCCGAGTCCGCCCTCAAGAGATTCCGCCGCACGGCGGCAGCAGCGCAGCGTTTTTCACAGCAACTCCTTCTTGAACTCACCACGCGACTGCACATGGGGGCCGTGGTCCATGCAGCCGACCTCGTATTACGGAACTTTGCTTGCCCGGGCCTGGTTCCAGCGCGTTCCGAACGATCCACAGGAGGTATGCAGCGCCAAGACTTTAGTGGCTTGGCCGCCCAGCTGCAACGGATTCTGCTTGGCTGAATGCCCAGGCCAGACTGGATGCCAAGAGCCGAACGGCGGTGGAGAGCGCCAAACATGTCCAAGCAGGTCCAAGCACGATCACGACCGCGCTGCAGGAGAGTGGCAGTGGCAGAGGAAAGGCAGAGAAGAGGCCGGAGGAAGCACAAGGAAGAGGCACCATAGTGGGATTCGCCGCCCAAATTGCGCGCCGCCGTCAGCAGCCAGCCAGCATGTCGTGTGTCGTCGTGGTCTACTCTGTCCTCTCTGCCGGAACTTTCTTAGTACGGGATTTGATGGTGGTGGTGGTTTTGCTGCGTTGATTTTCCCTCTCCCTTGCCTTTCCTTCCCTCCGGCAATCAGCAGTATCAAAAGGCGAACACGCGCTCCTGCCTGCCCACCTCCACCCCCTTCGCTCGTCAACCTCACAAATTTTTCCTCCCGCATCTTCTTCTCTTTTCCATCATCCTTTTCCACCACATCATCCCTCGGTCGTCACCATCCACCACTCTTGGTGCATCATCATCCTCTCTGCAGCGTCGAGTTTCTGTATCACGTTCCCTTTGCCTCGCGACTTGGCGACTTGTTCTTGGCCGTCGACGCCCTCTTCGCCGTTGCACCAAGACTCCAGCTGTTGCCAAGAGCACAATGTCTGACCTCCAGGTCCCTCCCGTCGACACCAACAGTCCGAATCCACCGGCACCGCAGGATGTGATCCAGCAACAGCTGCCGCAACAGGGCCAGCTACCACAGCCGCCACTGATTTCCAACCCGACTCCCGTGGTCAACGCCGCGGGAGAGAACCTGCAGTGCCAGTGGCAAGGATGCGGCGAGCGCTGCGCGACGCCAGAAGCGCTTTATGTGCGTGAACCCAGGCTCCCGTGGGCAACGCCTTTGCTAACAGAGAGACAGGAACATGTGTGCGAGCGCCACGTCGGCCGCAAGTCGACCAACAACCTCAACCTGACCTGCGCCTGGGGCCAGTGCCGGACCACGACCGTCAAGCGTGACCATATTACCTCCCACATCCGCGTCCATGTCCCGCTCAAGCCTCACAAGTGCGAGTTCTGCGGCAAAGCGTTCAAACGTCCCCAAGACCTCAAGAAGCATGTCAAGACGCACGCCGACGACAGCGTCATCATGCGCTCCCCCGAGCCGAATGGTGGACAGCGCCAACCGCAGCCAGGCTTGCCACAAGGTGGGGACTACAACACCTCATACTATGGTCAGGCTCTGACAGGACAAGTCACCCAAAATTACTATGCCCCTGCCATCCCGCCTCAGGACTATACTGGACAACATCACGCCAACCAATACTACCAACCCCATCCCCAGGTTCAGGTGCGTATCCCCCCGACGGCCGCCCCTGCTCCCATCATCCATTCGATGACAGGACGTGGCGCGAGATGCGACGTCGTCCAAGAGCCCGTGTTGTCTCACGTACTGACCGCTTTTGTACAGTCAGGACAGCATCCCGGCTACGGCCCGGTGACCTACTACAGCCCCGCGGCGCCGCAAGCGACGTATGACTTTGAGACTCGCAAGCGTGGCTATGACGCGCTGGACCACTTCTTCGGCCAGGTCAAGCGTCGCGAGCTGGACCCGATCAACTTCCAGGCCATCAGCCGCCGACTCTTCGAACTCCAAGGGCTGCAGCTGCCCCAGATCATTCCCTCGTCGCTGGCCGTTCCCGCCTACCAACCCGTCTCGGTCGGGGGGGCCTATGAACAAGCCGACCCGATCCAGGCGTATAGTCTCCCCCCGATGGGCAATGCAAAGACTCGGGGCGACTTGACGTCCATCGACCAGATTCTCGAGCAGATGCAGGCCACCATCTACGAGAACGACACGCACCTGGCACAAGGGGGCGTGGGTCAGGCCGGCGCCGGCTACGTGGCCTACCGCACGAGCAACAGCCCACCGAGCAGTGCCCAGTTGCCATCGACGGCCGCTCACACCAACCCGGCGGCCCTGTTGCAACACCAGCCTCAGGGCAGCGTCGCCAGCACGGCCGACACGACCAGCACGCCTGGCCTCACACCGCCCTCGTCGGCGCAGAGCTACACCTCTGGTCAGAGTCCGCTGCAAGGCCACGCGGCTCCGACCAGCGGTGCCATGTATCCCAGCTTGCCGACCAGTGCGACCGACATGGCCTACGCGGCCGCCAGCGCCGCCACCCTCGGCGGCATCTACGAGAATGACGAACGTCGTCGGTACAACGGGGGAATGCTTCAACGCGCGGCCCCGGACAAGCGTAAGGGTGACGAGATGGACGTCGGCAGTGAAGGCTCCGTGACTCCTCCCGCGTCCGCGGTCACCAAGCAAGCCAAAGGCAAGAAGAAGGTTTCTCCGCAGGACAGTGTGATCGACCCGGCCCTGAGTGGTGAAGCCGCGACGCCGAAAAGTGAGTCCAAGGAAGCCGATCACGAGCAAGTCTGGGTGCAGAACATGCGCCTCATCGAATGGATGCGCGACTTCATCAAGAAGAGACTCGAGCGAGGCGAATATGAAGATGATGGACAGGATGGCCCGGCCAAGCGGGAGGGCGTTGATACCAATATGAGCGGGTCCGACCAGGACAAGGTCAAGACCGATCAGGAGCAGCTGTATCCCGTCCTGCGACATGTCGAGGAAAGTGCTTGAAAGCATGTTGTCCCGTTGTGCCTGGCGAATCCTGCCGGGAGTTTCTGTCCTCACAGACACGGCGTTGCGGTATGAAGGGAGAATGGGACCAGTTTAGGCGGTTGGCTGATTGAGCCGAATGAATTATGGGAGCACCGATCCGCTTTGTGCTTTCTTTGGCCGCGCTCATCGTCCTCATCATTATCATCATGCTCATCACACCCATCATCCTTGTTCTCATGTTGTTCCATGTACAGAGCCTGTGGCGTAGCAATGCTGATGCATGTGGACATTGTAATTCAGGTCGAATCAGTGGACCGACTTCAGCAAAGCACCAGACCGCTGCACCTGGCCTAGACCTAAAACTTTCAGTCACCTTCCTGCTCTCTTAATTCCTTGCTTTGGCATCTTTTGCTTGACATGTACTGCCGGACGGACCAGAAAGTGGTAGCCTAACGAAAGAAATGATAGAAGCGGATACGGGATTGAGATCAGGGGATCAAATGATGATGACAGATCAATTGGATGATCATGATCAGTCATAATATATGCACCGCCGACGCCGTTCGATTCGTCGCCGTCAGCGAAACTCAACGCTCGGAAACCACTTTTTCACACCCCCTTCGGCTCCCCCGCCTCTGCCTCCTTCGACTTGGAGCTTCCCTCCGCCGGCGGGACTGATGATGCCGCTGGCACGAGGAGCACGAGCACTGTGACTCACCGTCATTGACTCCAACCCCATCCCCTCCAGCGGCATGCTGCCAGGGACCATTTTCAGCTGCTGATACGGCTGGGAGCCGGGATCATAGTAGAGACCGTCGATGTGGCCGCTCAGTCGGTTCAGCGCGACGTAGTAAAAGCCGGAGATGGTGAGACCCCATTGGGATGTCGTGGGCGATGACGACGATGACATGTCTCCATGTACGATAGATGTCGCAGTGGTGATTATGGCTGGGGAGGTTGTCAGGTTCGAGGATCCAGAAGGGGGCGAGACAAAGCATCTCTCCTTCCACCTCATCAATATCCATTCCCGGGCCAACTTCCCGTCCAGCCATCTCCGGCTTCCCACACAGCGGGCCATGATCTCGTCGGCCTCGGCTTCTTTGATGCCCTCACTGGTGGCGCCGCCTCCGCTGCTGCCATCCACTTTTGAGAAATCGTCTTTATCATACACGCTCTTGCCCGACGTGGAATTCTTCGCCGTCCATGGGGTGGCGTATGAAGTGCTCGCGGTGGCGGCCTGATCTATTTCTTGCCGGAATGGGCCTAAACGACGCCAGTAGCGTGCGTCCACGTCCAGACCCCCGACACGATAAGTCCGTCCTTCGGGCTCGGTTTCCAGAGGATGCTGGCGAAAGTCAATGATTTCACCGGTAAAAAAGGAGCACATGCTGGTTCCCGGATTGAATGGGTCCGAACACGGTCGCGACGAGCCAGCCGTCATGAGGGAGACTTTGTCCGGGATGTGACTGGCCGACATGGTGCCGGTCAGCGTCATGGTCGAGTAGTCGACCGAGTGGAGCGTCACCGAGACCGGCCAATGATCGGCGGCTTCGGGAGAATGAGGTTGGGAAGAGGTAGTGTAGAGATGTGTCGAGAGCGACCGTGACGGTGGCGATTCGGACTGGCTAAAGCCCCATCGCCCGTTACTATCTTGAAGCAGGTCGGACAGGTAGCGTTCCGCGTCGAGGAGGGCACCAGCACCGCTGGGCGGGCCCACGTCAATCGAGTCGGCGCCAAAACCACGTCGTGCCATCGCTCGACGGAGATA